>Ga0209990_10000521_pt1 | contig 37486 bp, 38 predicted proteins | sample NOAtaG_6_FD_187304 | JGI IMG/M metagenome (GOLD analysis project Ga0209990, IMG submission 187304) | Freshwater lake microbial communities from Lake Erie, under a cyanobacterial bloom - NOAA_Erie_Diel5S_2200h metaG (SPAdes) (version 2) | ecosystem: Environmental > Aquatic > Freshwater > Lake ...
AATATCCATTGTATTGTACGCATAATATTATGATAGATCATTGAAAATGGAGTGTTAACGTATTCTTTATTCAACTTAAAGAGAGAAAACATATGTCTCTTTAAAATGTCATGATGCTCGTGAAAGATTTTAAATCATTAAACTAATATAGTACTAAGAATACCAAAACTCTCGGAAATAAATCGTACATATTAAAAATTTTGCACGAGTACTCGTTCGGAAGAGCATGCGAAATATTGAATTTTGACGCTGTTAATAAAATTCAAAACGCTAAATTTAGCTGTGGCAGCAGAGAATAGTGATACAAAAATTTTTCATCTATATAGGAGAAAAACTTTAATTAAACATTTTTTACAATTGCAAAAATTAAAAATATTGCGCTCTATGAAATGTCAAACTGAAAATTTTGTAATTCGAATTTCAGCAGAGAATAGTGATACAAAAATTTTTCATCTATATAGGAGAAGAGAAAAAATTTAAACTTCATCTCATCGTTCTTATCGTCTAATTGGTTAGGACATTACTCTTTCACAGTAACAATACGGGTTCAAATCCCGTTAAGAATAAAAAGTAATGAAAATCATTTATAGATTTTAATTTCAACAAGTTATTTTGTATAACTGTCTATCAAAAAATTTTTAACGTTAGCCAGTTTTCAAATAAAAATCGAATGATGCAAGCGTTCAAATGGCGAATATAACTCAGTTGGTTAGAGTGTTAGGTTGTGGTTCTAAAAGTCACAGGTTCAAATCCTGTTATTCGCCTCTTGTAAATTGTACAATTAAAATTATTAGTAAAAAGTTATTAAAGCATTAAGAGAAGACTTAAGCATTAAAATTCAACTGGACGTTTAATAACGAAATGTTATAGGGAGTAGACAAATGTTGCTGAGATCTATAATTTTCCAGAAATTCGGAAAACCGTTTTCTTATAGATAAGAAAATTACTTTAAAATTTTTAAAGTAAAAAATTTGGTGAACTGAATCATCTAAGTAACCAAAATCAAAATCAACCGAGAAATTGTTATTAGTGGCGAGCGAACACAATGATAGACGTTAAACTTGTATATTTTATTTAATATTTGAAAAGCCAAAGAAGGTAGCCTATTCTTAAGGACAGCCCTGTAAAATAAAACTCAAGTTTGTTATTCTAGTAAAATGATGCAAGTCATGCTTTGTTTGAATATTGGGGGCCCACCCTCAAAGTCTAAAAATTTTAATGACTGATAGTGAACAGTACTGTAAAGGAAAAGTGAAAGAGACTTTGCGAAAGTGAAAAGATTTCGAAACTTAATGCTAACAATCTGTCAAAGCTTTTTAAAGTAATGACGTACCTTTTGTATAATGGACCAACAAGTTTACTTTAATGGCGAGCTTAAATAATAAAGTATATAGGCGCAAAGAAATTGAGTTTTAAAATGCTTATTAGTCATTAGAGTAAGACCCGAAACTAAGTGATCTAACCATGGACAGGTTGATGAATAGGCGGCAACGCTTGTCGGAGGACCGAACCCGTGTATGTGGCAAAATACTGGGATGATCTGTGGTTAGGGGTGAAAGGCCAATCAAACTTAGAGATAGCTGGTTTTCTGCGAAATCTATTTAAGTAGAGCGTTTAAAAGACTTTTATAAGGGTAGAGCTCTCGATAAACAATGGGAACGTAAAGTTTTACTGAGTTTATTGAAACTTCGAATATTATTAAAAATGACTTTAAACAGACAGTCCATGAGTGCTAAGATTCATGGTCGAGAGGGAAACAGCCCAGACTATTAATTAAGGTTCTTAAAAATAATTAAGTGAAGAAATTGTGAAAAAATGTTGACAACCGAAAAGTAGGCTTAGAAGCAGCCATCTTTTAAAGAAAGCGTAACAGCTCATTGGTTTAGTTTTTTTGCATTAAAAATGTTTAGAGCTAAAATTATTTACCGAAATTATAGATTTTTAATAAAAAATGGTAGCAGAACGTTTTGTATGTCTAAGAAGTCTTATATCAATATAAGATGGAGATATCAAAAATGAAAATGTTGGTACGAGTAACGTTAAACAATGTGTAAAACATTGTCGCCTTAAGTTCAAGGTTTCCAAAACAAGGTTAATCCGTTTTGGTATTTAATTAATTCGGTCTCTAAGAAAAAAACGAAAGTTTTATTTTGATGAGATAAAAATAAATTTTTTAATTTTAAGAAGTGACAAAATACAAATATTATTTTTATTTTATGGTTAGAATAAAAGTTGTATAGTATTTTCTAGAAAAAGCTTCTTAAATCAATAAAACCGTACCCTAAACCGACACAGGTGAACAAGTTTAGTAAACTAAGGCGCTTGAGAGAATTATGTTGAAGGAACTCGGCAAAATGACTTCGTAACTTCGGGATAAGAAGTGACTCTAAAAAGGCAACTTTTTAGGGTTGTCACAAAATCGGGGGCAGCGACTGTTTAACAAAAAGTGCGACCAGAAAAGCTATATTAAGCAATGTGCCTGTAATGGCACCATCTCAGCCTTACCGAGATGAACCTATCTACACATGTGTCTTTGGTAACGAAGAGGTGTGAAGCTGTAGAGACAATGTAAATCTACGATTTAGGAGTAAAATCAAAAGATTGCTAGGTTAAGTCATATGATTAACGAAAGTGAATTATGCATTATTAGGCCTCGTAAAAACAGAACTCTGAAATTCTCCTGTTACGGAGTAGCCTTATGGCTGTAGGTAGTGTACTCTTCTTTTTGTAGGGTACACGGTTTGGCTATAGACCTACCGGGGTAGAGCATGAAATCTAAGTGACTAAAACTGTGTTTAGTATGGAACTGGGTAAGCCTCAATTCTTCCTAACTTCGCAAGAAGAAGGTGGTGTTTCCGTAAGGAAACATATCAGAATGGAGGTAGAAGAGGTTGCAAAAAGCGAATGTCGTATTGTAATGATACGGATAAGGATATACCTAACTCGAAAGGGTGCAGACTTGCAACTGGCTAATCCTATTTAAAAATAAAGTGCTGTTATATTCAAAAACAAATTAACGAACGAAATAATATTAACTCGATCTATACTAAGCACGACTTAGTTTTTGATCCGCAGTACAGAATTTTAAAAGCATACAGAGAAGAAATTAAACTCTCTTAGCGTCATGAAAGAGCAAGAATATTATCTTGCAATTTGTAAACTTATCATGATGGATGGCTCAAGCCGTATGCGATGAAAGTCGCACGTACGGTTTAAAGGGGGGGAAAACTCGAAAGAGTCTACCTATCCCAATCACAGGTCTCTGCTAATTCGTAAGAAGATGTATTGAGGCTGACGCCTGCCCAGTGCTGCAAGATTAAAGGAAGAAGTTTTTAGCTTTAACCCTAACTCCCAGTAAACGGCGGCTGTATTCTGACGGTCCTAAGGTAGCGAAATTCCTTGGCATTTAATTGGTGTCCTGCATGAATGGCGTAACGACTGCCCCACTGTCTCCAGCATAAGCTCAGTGAAACTGAATTGTTCGTGAAGATGCGAACTACTTGCGGCTAGACGGAAAGACCCCGTGCACCTTTACTACAGCTATGTAGTGTAATGAATTTTTTTTTGTGTAGAATAGGTGGTAAGTTGTTAATTTTAATAGCTATTTGCGCCAGCAAATAAGCTAAACGTCGTTGAAATACCACTCTAAAAACTTTTCATTACTCATTGGTTAAGACATTGTATAGTGGGTAGTTTGACTGGGGCGGTCGCCTCCTAAAGAGTAACGGAGGCGTGCAAAGGTAAACTTAAGTTGAACTAGTACAACTTTAAAGCATAATAGTATATGTTTGCCTGATTGTAAGATTGACAAATCGAGCAAGGACGAAAGTCGGTTATAGTGATCCGGTAATTCTGTGTGGAAAAGGTTACCGCTCAACGAATAAAAGGTACGCCGGGGATAACAGGCTAATCACTCTCTAGAGACCCTATCGACGGAGTGGTTTGGCACCTCGATGTTGGATCATCGCATCCTGGAGCTGTAGGCGGTTCCAAGGGTTTGACTGTTCGTCAATGAAGGCGGTACGTGATCTGAGTTCAGAACGTTGTGAAACAGTTTGGTCCCTATCTACCGTAAGAGTAAAAAACTGAGAGGAGTAGAGTATAGTACGAGAGGACCCATGAAGATAAATCCCTGGTGAATCGATTGTTAGACCAATAGCATAGTCGATTAGCTACATTTAAAATAAATAATCACTGAAAGCATCTAAGTGAGAAATTAACCTCGATACAAGTTTTTTAAAAAATGTAGAAGATGACTACATCGATAGGCCTGGTGTTCAAGAGTTGTAAGATTTTTAGCTGACAGGTACTAAAATTAAATTTAAAAGACTTTTTTCTAATTTTAAACTAAAATATTTTAGTTTTTCTAGATTTTAATTCAAACTAATTTTATGCAAAATATAAATACGTAAAATTAAAACATTATGAGTTTGATCCTGGCTCAGAATGAACGCTAGTAGTATGCTTAACACATGCAAGTCGAACGGAAATTATTTTTCGTGGCGTACGGGTGAGTAAATGCAGAACTTTTCCTTTCAGTTCAGAACAAATATTTCTTTCGAGAAATAAAAATACTGAATATTTATAAAGGTTTAATCCGCTGAAAGATAAATCTGTTTAAGATTAGGTTGTTGGTAATTTAAAAGCTTACCAAGCCAATGATCTTTAGTTGGTCTGAGAGGATGATCAACCACACTGGAACTGAAACAAGGTCCAGGCTAATACGTTGGCCAGCAGTGAGGAATATTGGAACCAATGAACGAAAGTTTGATCCAGCAATACTAACTGGGTGATTGACAGCTTATTTAGGTGTAAGACCCTTTAATTAAAAATGATAATGACATTATTTAATTGAATTAGTCCTGGCTAATACTCGTGCCAGCAGCCGCGGTAATACGGGAAGGGCAAGCGTTATTCGGCATGACTGGGCGTAAAGAGTCCGTAGACGGTAAAACAAGTTTCTTGTTAAATCTTAAGACCTAATCTTAACGCAGCAATTAATACTGTTTTACTACGAGTTTAATACAGAAAAGTAGAATTTTATACGATAGAGGTGAAATTTGTAAATATATAAAGGAATGCCAATAGCGAAGGCAACTTTTTGGTATAAACTGACGTTGAGGGACGAAAGCGTGGGTAGCAAACGGGATTAGAGACCCCGGTAGTCCACGCCGTAAATTCTGAGTGCTGTAATTTAATTGTAATATTTTTAAAATATTATTTAGATTTTCAAGCTAACGCAATAAGCACTCCGCCTGAAGAGTACGATCTCAAGATTGGAACTCAAAGGAATTGACGGGGGTTTAACACTAGTGGTGGAGCATGTGGTTTAATGCGATAATCCGCGCAAAACCTTACCAATTCTTGACATAATTCGATAATTAAATCATATAAACTTTAATTTAATTATTTTTTTACAGGTGTTGCACGACTGTCGTCAGCTCGTGTCGTGAGATGTTTGGTTAAGTCCTGAAACGGGCGCAACTCTTACTTTTAAATTTTAACGTATTAAATTAAATCTTTAATTTAAATGCTTTAAAAGTACGGTCAATGATAAGTTGAAGGAAGGTAAGAACGAAGTCAAGTCAATGTGACCCTAATGAATTGGGCTACTTCATGTGCTACAATGAAAATTACAAAGAGTGACAAAAAAGAAATTTTAAGGTAATCAACAAAAATTTTCCCAGTTCGGATTTTAGACTGCAACTCGTCTAAATGAAGTTGGAATCACTAGTAATCGCAAATCAGCACGTTGCGGTGAACATGTAACTTGACCCTGCACATACCGCCCGTCACTTGCAAAGAATTAGTTTCGCTTGAAGATTCTAACAGAATTCATTGAGAGATTAATAATTTGGATGAAGTCGTAACAAGGTAGCTGTACGGGAACGTGCAGCTGGAACAAAATGAAACCATTTGTGGTGTTTTATTTGCTAGACAAGCAAATAAAATAGAGGTTCGAAGTCTCTTTTCATTTAACCTGAAAATAGTTTTCAAGAGTTTGGCTTAAAAGTTTTTCAAAATACTAATCAATTGGGAATAACTTAAAAACTATTTAACCGCTTGTTAGAGAAGTGCATTGGTTAGCATATTAGGCTCATGTCCTAAAGTTTGTAGGTTCGAATCCTGCCTCTGACATATATAAATGATTGCGTTAGTTTATTTTATGGGAGCACTAGTAATAATTAGTGCGATAAAAGTTATTGTTTCAAAAAACCCACTTCATTCAGTATTATTTTTAGTAACAAGTTTTTTGGCATCTTCTATTCTTTTATTTCTATTTGAAAATGAGTTTTTAGCTCTTTTTTTTCTTATAATTTATTTGGGTGCGATTGCAATTTTATTCTTATTCGTAGTAATGATGTTAGATATAAAATATCGAGATTTGCAAACAAGCAGGCTCTACTTACCTGTAGGTGCTCTTGTAGGAATTACTCTATTAGTTGAAATTTATGGTGCTTTATCAAAAGTTTTTTCTAGTGACACAAATATCAGTAAGCTTGAACATAATTCTTATGTGAATTGGTATGACAACTTAGATGCTCTTTCGGACATTTACGTTTTAGGTCAGATTTTTTATACACATTATGTTTTACAAATTCTAATGGCGGGTTTAATTCTTTATCTGGCTGTTATTGGTGTAGCATTTTTAACCGTTAAATCTGCTTTTGCCAAAGGTGAAAAGCGAGAGCAATCTTTGTTCCGTCAATTATCAAGAAAGAACACTCTATAGAAGAGGGCGGGATAGTTCAGTCGGTTAGAACGTTGGAATCATAATCCAAGTGTCGGGAGTTCAAATCTCTCTCTCGTCAAAGCGATTAACTCAATTGGCAGAGTGTCTCGCTTACAACGAGAATGTTAGTGGTTCGAGTCCACTATCGCTTATTATTATAACTTTCGAATGGGAGCACTTACACTTAAAGTATTTTCAGATGAGTTAAGAGAATGGGAATTTATTGAAGGTGAAGCTATTGATCCAACAGATGGTTTCGGAGTAAGTCTACGACTATCTATTAGAGAGAATCAAATTTTTTTAGCTGAACCAAACGATCCGAGTACTCCTTGGTTAACGGACAAAGGTAGACTCTTCTTTGATGGCATGTTTGAAAAGTCGCCATCAACAGGAACAGATTGGAAAAAGTTTTTTGAAAATATTTCAGAATTAATGTACTTCATGGATCATTTAAACTTTCACAAACGAAGTGCATTCTCGTTTATTTTTGTGTTTGAAAATTTAAGTTTAGAAACTTTAAACATGCTTTATCTACTGAAGCAAAATTGTTCATTAATTGAATTAAGAAAGCTTGAGAATGATAAAACCTTAAACGATTTTGAATCGCAATATCAATTAGGATCTTCAACAGAAAGGTCCAAACTTCATATTTCAACCTTAGGAATTCTAGTAAATACCAATCCACGATACGAAGGCTATATTTTAAATCTCAATTTGCGTCAAAGATTTTTAAAAGGAAATTTCAAATTGTTAAATTTAGGTTCTAATTTGGATTTAACTTTTCCTACGTATAATTTAGGTTCTAATTTTGGTATTCTAAAATCACTAGCTGAAGGGACTCATATCTTTTGTCAGGACATAAAAACAGCATCGTTTCCGCTTCTTATTACAAACACTGAGTTATTTAAACGAAGCGATGCTAAAATTTTTGTTGATGTTTTAAAATACGCGAGTGTTTTAGATACTGCTTGGAATGGAATTAGCATTTTAAACCCTAGCATCAGTAGTGCTGGTATTCAGTCTTTAAACAGATTTTTACCGCTTTCTAATCAAGATTTTGTTAACTTTTTTGGCTTTTACTATATTAATGTTTCGTTAAGTTCTGCTGCTAATATGCAAAAACTAGTCGAGCTTTATATGCTGAAAATATTTAATGCAAATACAACGTTGGCAAAAAAAATCTTCGTGGATCAAAATACAAATGCGATTAATAAATTATCTTATGATCAATTCAAAAATCATTTGTTTAACAGTTATGTTCATTTACCAAGTAATTTGTTTTTAGAAGATAATGAGACTTATTTTAACACTCAAGGTTTAATTAAAAGAACCACTAAGTTAATTCATTTTAAAAAAGATGCAAAAACAAATTGGCAAATTACTCGAAAATTTTATGCAAATACAAAATCGATGTTATTTCTTAACAATACACGAGACAATAACCTAATCAATTTTGATTCTATCAACTCTTTTAATTTTAAGAATTATATTAACTTTCAATTCTATAGCTTAAATACTCTTACAAGTTTAAGCTTCTATTTAACAAATAACAACTCACCGTTATCTAACTCGCCGATTGTTTCGATTAAACAGCCTAAAGTAAAAGTATTAAATACTAAGATAAAAAGTTGGTTAGATGATTTTTTCACCGGTAATGGAAAAGATTTATTTAGTTACAATTCGTCGGTTTTGGTGAACTGTTCTAAAATAACTCGGTCTAGTACGACAAATTTTTTTTAAAATAATTAGAAAAAAGTTAAAATGGATATTAATTTTTTTACAAAAAACTTTTTTAATTTTAATAGTTATTTAGAGCAATTTAATCTATTAAATAGTTCGTTTATAAGAGAAGAATACTTAGGAATCTTTGTTTATCTTTGTTTTGCAATAATTTTATCTCTTATAATTGTGATTTTATCATATTTTCTTGTAACGCAAAGTCCCGAAACTGAGAAACTATCCACATATGAGTGCGGATTTGAAGCTTATGGTGATACTCGAAGTCAATTCAATGTACGCTTTTACATTATTGCAATTTTATTCATTTTGTTTGACATTGAAATTATATTTCTAGCGCCATGGTGTGTTTCAATCTCTCAGTTAAATCTTTTGGGATTTTGGTCAATGATTGAATTTTTAGTTGAGTTGGGTGTAGGCTTTATTTATGCTTGGTGTGTAGGTGCCATCGAGTGGAACTAATGTAATTATTATTATGCTATGAGCACTTTAAAGAATAAATTTGATTTTAAATATTTAAATACAACTCATCAGTTTCATTTAGTAGATCCTAGTCCTTGGCCTCTTGTAGCATCTTGGGGTGCTTTCATGCTAACGACCGGAGGTGTTCTTTATATGCATAAAATGATTGGTGGTTGGAGCCTGTTCATAAACGGTTTCATCCTAGTGCTTTTTGTTATGTTTGTTTGGTGGCGAGACGTAGTTCGAGAAGCTACTTATGAGGAACATCATACTTTTGTAGTGCAACGTGGTTTACGATTAGGTATGATTTTATTCATTATTTCAGAAGTTATGTTTTTCTTCGGTTTTTTTTGGGCTTTCTTTCATTCTAGTTTAGCCCCTGTATACAATATTGGATCAGCATGGCCTCCTCACGCTATTCTTACCATGAATACTTACACAATTCCATTGACAAATACTTTTATTCTGTTAAGTTCTGGAGCGACTGTAACATGGGCGCATCACGCCATTATCTTAAACGCTAAAAGACATACAATTATTGCATTGATTTACACCTTGGCCTTAGCTATTCTATTTACTTATTTTCAAGGGTTAGAATATGTTTCTGCTCCGTTTAATATCAGTGATGGAATTTACGGATCTTGTTTTTACATGGCGACAGGTTTTCATGGTTTTCACGTTTTCGTTGGGACTATTGCTTTACTTGTATCGTTTATACGAATTGTTTTGAATCATTCAACGAACACGCACCATTTTGGATTTGAATCTGCTATTTGGTATTGGCATTTCGTAGACGTTGTTTGGTTATTTTTATTCATTAACATTTACTGGTGGAGCAACTTAGAGCCTTACAATGTTCCTGTAAGTTCGTTAATGTAATTTTTCTAATAACATTTTAAATCAAAAAATTAAATTTTGTTACTATTCTACATGACTACCAATCTACTTAAAAAAAATGATTTAGGTTTAAACAAAATCGTAAAACAAACAGCATTGGCAACGCGAACACGAGCTCGAAATGTATCTGTAAATAAATTTCGATGGAACAAAAACTATCTTTTAGGTTTTGTTGATTCACACTTAATTCATTATCCTACTCCGATTGGTCTAACCTACGCTTGGAGTTTTGGATCTTTAGCCGGAATGTGTTTGGTAATTCAAATTATTTCTGGAATTCTTTTATCGACTCATTATACTGCAAATATTGATTTAGCGTTTGCTAGTGTGGAGTACATTATGCGAGATGTTCCTAATGGTTGGTTTATTCGATATACTCATGCTAATGGAGCTTCGATGTTTTTTATCGTTGTCTATTCACATATTTTTAGAGGTCTTTATTATGGTTCTTACTCAAAGCCTAGACAGTTATTATGGTGTTCTGGAGTAATTCTGTTTTTATTAGTTATGGGAACTGCATTCACGGGTTATGTTCTACCTTGGGGACAAATGAGTTTTTGGGGTGCAACCGTGATTACTAACATGGTAACTGCAATTCCGTTTGGAGGTCAAACAATTGTAGAATGGTTATGGGGAGGTTTTACTGTAAATGCTCCTACGTTAAGAAGATTTTATAGTGTTCATTTTCTTTTACCATTTATTATTGCTGGATTGACATTAGTTCATTTAGCACTACTTCACAAAGACGGTTCAAATAGTCCAATTGGTAGTGATACCGGTGTTGATGACGTACCTTTTTATCCATACTATTTTGCAAAAGATCTATTTGCTTTTACTTGCTTCGTTTTATTTTTTGGAATCTTCGTATTCTTTTTCCCAAATTTTTTAAACCATCCTGATAACTGTATCCCTGCAGATCCAATGGAAACACCGAAACACTTAGTTCCTGAGTGGTACTTCTTACCTTTTTATGCAATTTTAAGATCAATTCCGCACAAAGCTGCTGGTATCGTGGCTATGGGAGGTTCTATTCTAGTTATGCTTTTAATTCCATATACTTATACAGGTTATATCCGAAATACTACTTACAGACCTATATTTAAAATCTTCTATTGGTTATTGGTTGCTGATTTCCTTACTCTAATGTGGGTAGGTCAAGCACCAATTACAGATCCGTTCATTGCCTTAGGTCAATTAGCATCTGTTTATTATTTTTCATTCTTTTTATTTTTAATTCCACTTATCGGAATTATTGAAACAAAGTTGGTAAATTACAAAGTAAACTAATCAATATCTATTAGTTTAAATATGTTAAGTTAAAGATTGCTAAAAAATCTTTTAGAAACTAATTGGGTTTGAGTCCCTTTCTTAACAAATATGATGTCGTTAGAACTATTTCAAATTTATCACTTAAAAGAAATGTCTCTTTCAGCAGAACTCTTTTTAAGCTGCTCTATTCTTCAATTTACTTTCTATGCTATTAGTACAGCTTATCAACGTAAAGCTGGATTTGTTATTTTAAATTCACAAGTTTATTACATTGGTACTTTATTAATTATTCTATCTGCTTTTCTTCTTTTAAATGAAGACTTGTTGATTGTTAACTCACTAACTAGCAATAATTTCATTGTTAATGATTTTTTTAGTTTTGCCTCAAAATTTGTAATTTGTTTAACCTCCATTCTATTTTTGATAGTCGTTAACGTCTCATTCCGAGATGAACCAATTCAAAATAATTTTGAATATGTTGTTTTAATTATTATTTCCATTTTAGGTTTATTACTATTATGTTCTGCTAATGATCTGATTACAGCATACCTTGCAATTGAGTTACATAGTATTGCGTTTTACATTATGGCTGCTTTTAAAAGGAAATCTAGTTATTCAATTGAAAGTGGTCTAAAATACTTTATCATAGGTGCATTGTCTTCTGCATTGTTCTTATTTGGCTCATCTATCATATACGGTTGTACCGGTAGCTTAAGTTTTGATGACCTTCAAATGTTTCTTTCATTGATTTTTACTTCGAGCGCTCAACCAGATTCGATTAATTTTATTCACACTGTTAGTGATGGTTATATTCACGAGTCAGCTCTTGGAAGTTATGATTTAGCATACGATAAATCTCTTTTCGGTCTTATTAGTATCTCTTTTGTTGGTACTGATTCTGTAATAACTCAAACTATTATCATGAATACTGGTGATAATTTAATAGACTGGTGTAACGTTAATAAATTTGGTGATGTTTCGTTTAGTCTTTCCTCTTTTGAAAACTCACTGAATAGTACTGCTGAATGGTTTAATATTTCAACATCAGTAAAAGATTTTTGGTTCCTGCCGCAACTAATTTCTGACTCCTTAACGATGGAATCATCAGTTTTTTTCTCGAATGAAAGTATTCTTTTAAATTTGTTGGACTCTAGCGTAAGCGCGTTTGGCGAAAATCTAGTGTTATTAAAGCACATTTTAACTTCATACGCGAATATTGAGGTTAATGACAGAATAAACGATCTATCAATGTTAAATACAAATTTCATCTGTATAGGTTTTATGCTAATTTGTGTAAGTTTATTCATTAAGTTATCTATCGCTCCGTTTCATTTGTGGTCTCTTGACGTGTACGAAGGTTCACCTAATGTCACTACATTTTTCTTTACAGTAATTCCGAAGATGGCTTTATTTGTTCTGCTGATGCGAATTTGCTATATTAGTTTTTATCAAATCTTTGTTACCAATTTTCAAATTTATTTCTTCTTGTTAGCAGTTCTAAGCGTTTTTGTTGGTTCGTTAGGAGGATTAGAACAACGAAAACTAAAAACCCTTTTAGCATACAGTTCGATAAGTCACACAGGCTATTTATTATTGTCTTTCAGTACCGCAAATTTAGAAGGAATCCAAATGATGTTTTACTATCTAGTAATTTACATGGTTTCTGGATTAGCGTTTTGGGCGGTTTATTTATTCTTACGACAAAAAAGACATGTATACTTTAATAAATCAAACAAAGAACTAGGAGATTTGATGATGCTAAATGAATCAAACCCTATGTTAGCTTTCATTCTAGCAATAACTTTATTTTCTATTGCAGGTATTCCTCCAATTGTAGGATTTTTGGCGAAAGTTGGAATATTTTTGGTCGTTGTGAAATCTTCGGCGTATTTAATAGCTGTTTTAAGTATTCTTTTCAGCGTTATTTCTACATTCTATTACATCAGACTGATAAAAATTTTGTACTTTGAAAATATCTTAGTTGGTAAATTATATCTTCCAATTACCACTCAGAAAGCACTTCTGATCTCAGTGTTAGCTTTATCATTGATTATTTTATGTATTGATCCAATGCCTGCTTATTTATTATTTTACAAAGCTGCTTTATTGATTTAGCTTAATCTATATAAGCGGTTTTCAAAGAAGAGTGGCTGAGGGGTTTAAAGCGAAGATCTGCTAAATCTTTATACAGAGTTTTCTGTATCGTGGGTTCAAATCCCACTTCTTCTGTCTATAAGATCATTTAATAATAATGTTTCTTTATTTTAAAATATTCTCAAAAGATAATAAAGTATTAAAAAAATTTCTTTTATTTCTATTAAAATTAAATATGTCGCCTGTTGTAATAAAATCTGTTCCAAAACAACAAAAGCGAAAATTTGTCACTATTCTAAAATCTCCTCATATAAACAAAACGGCGCAGGAACAATTTGAATTCAGATACTACAGTAAAGAATTTATTGTACATTCCGTTAAGCCATTAACGTTTTTTCTAATAATAAAAAAGTTGAAGAATTTGAGTTTTTCGGGCTTAAAACTTGAAGTAAAAGGCTTGTTAAATTTCGAAAAGAAAACCAAAAGTCTCTTAAATCAATTAAATCCAGATAATGTCATTTTACACCAGCATCAAATTTCCACAAAACTATCGTTCCAAAAGCAATACATTCAATTATTTGATTGTTATGGTGAGGTGTGGCTAAAAACTTTACCATCTATTAGAAAAAATTCTTAGGTAAGTGTACTTTTTAACTTAAAGATCTCATACTGCATCTTTAGCTCAGTTGGATAGAGCAACAGCCTTCTAAGCTGACGGTCAGGGGTTCAAATCCCTTAAGATGTAAAAATGTATATTCCACTAATTTTTTTACCATTAGCAGGGTTTTGTATCACTGGATTATTCGGTAGAGCAATCGGACCCAAAGGTGCTGCGATTGTTACAACAAGTTGTTTAGTAATTTCACTTTTTTTATCTTTTTTTGCGTTTTATGAAGTGGGTTTAATGGGAAGTTCAGTTTATATTCAATTAGCCACTTGGGTTAGTTCAGAAGTTTTATTAATTAATTGGGGATTTTTATTTGATAGTTTGACAGTTGTTATGTGTGTTGTAGTTACTTTTGTTTCATCTTTAGTACATCTTTATTCTATCGAGTATATGTCTCACGATCCTCATTTGCCAAGATTTATGTCGTATTTATCTCTGTTCACTTTTTTTATGTTAATTTTAGTAACAGCGGATAATTTTATCCAAATGTTTCTTGGTTGGGAAGGTGTTGGTTTATGTTCTTATTTATTAATAAACTTCTGGTTCTCTCGAGTACAAGCCAATAAAGCAGCTATCAAAGCTATGATTATGAATCGTATTGGTGATTTTTGTTTGATAATTGGTATATTGATCTTGTTTGTTAACTTTAAATCTGTAGATTATGCAACCGTTGCTGCTTTAGCTCCGTTCTTTAAGTCACAAACCATCAATTTTTTAAATATGGATTTTGATATTTTATCGTTAGTTTGTATATTTTTATTCTTAGGCGCTGTTGGTAAATCCGCTCAATTAGGCTTACATACATGGTTGCCTGATGCTATGGAAGGTCCCACTCCCGTTTCGGCGTTAATTCACGCAGCCACAATGGTAACCGCCGGAGTATTCTTAATCGTTCGAACTTCGTTCCTTTATGAGCACGCTCCTCGTATTTTAGAGTTTATTACGGTTTTAGGTGCTTGTACCGCGTTTTTCGCTTCGACTGTAGGATTGTTACAAAATGATTTGAAGCGGGTAATCGCGTATTCAACTTGTAGCCAATTAGGTTATATGGTATTTTCTTGTGGACTTTCAGACTATGCTGTTGGTGTTTTCCATCTAGCCAATCATGCTTTTTTTAAGGCACTTCTATTTCTAGGTGCTGGTGCAGTTATCCATGCTGTAAACGATGAGCAAGACATGAGAAAAATGGGAGGTTTAAAAAATCTGATTCCGTTCACATATTCAACAATGACTATTGGTTCGCTGGCGTTAATTGGTTTTCCATTCTTGGCAGGATTTTATTCAAAAGATATGATTCTTGAATTATCGTACGGAAAATTTACTTCGTTCAGTCATTTTAGTTATTTTTTAGGTACTTTTGGCGCTTTTCTAACAGCGTTTTACTCAACCAGATTAGTCTGTCTAACATTTTTAGTTAAACCTAACGGTTATAAACCTGTAATTGGTTTTGCTAAAGAAACGTTTAGTAATATCTCTTTGGCGCTTTGCTTTTTAACAATTCCAAGTATTTTTGTCGGTTTTTATACTAAAGACATGATCGTTGGTGTAGGAAGTGACTTTTTCGGTGCAGCTATTTACAACAGTCCTCAAATGTTACACGTTTTTGATGCTGAATTTATAGAATTTTTTTATAAGATCTTACCGGTTACTTTAAGTTTGCTAGGTGCTAGTTTGTCTTTCTTCCTATACAATTTTCAGAGCCACATTTTATTTACGGTTAAAACATCTATGTTAGGAAGAAAAGTTTATACTTTCTTAAATAAAAAATGGTTCTTCGATAAAATTTATAATGAATGTTTCGGTCAATTTTTCTTTAAATTTGGATATTCTATGAGTTATAAAAATATTGATCGAGGTACATTTGAGATCATAGGTCCTACAGGTCTTTCTTCTGTTGTGTTAAAAGTGGCTCATCAATTACATAAAGCACAAACAGGTTCGCTTTACCATTACACTCTTGTAATACTAACGACTATAGCTTTAATATTATGTTTAAGACAATTTTGGGTTGTTTTTACTAATGTTTTAGATTATAGAAATTTAGTTTTGGTAATTGTTGCAGCATTTTTTTTAACCAATTCAAGATAATCACTTTTCTAATAAAACATTATTCAATGAGTACAGAAAAAATTTTTTTTTTTTGCGACGCTCCTGAGTTCGCACAACTTCGTTTACAAGATCCATCAACTGCTACTATGGAAGGATTATTACAATTTAACAAACATTTACTATTTATTATCATAGTTATTGTAATGTTAGTTGGTTGGTTATTATTTGCAACAATTTCTAACTTCGAAGAGTTTAACTCACAAAAAAGCCAAAGCTTTTTTCATTCTAACGCGTTAGAAATTGTTTGGACTTCATTACCTGCGTTAACATTACTAAATTTAGCTTCACCATCGTTTACTTTGCTTTATTCTATGGACGAAATCTCGACCCCAGAAATTTCTGTCAAAATTATCGGTCACCAGTGGTTTTGGAGTTATGAAATTTCAGATTTTGATACTATGGCGACATGTATGGACTCTGACAAAACTTTAAAATACACATGCTATTTATTGGCAGAAGAAAGTATTACTCAAAAAAATTATTTAGGATTTTTCAGATTGCTTGAAACCAACAAACGTGTTCTATTACCATCTAATACTCATTTACGATTGTTAGTTACTTCTGTTGATGTTTTACATAGCTGGACTATTCCGTCATTTGGTGTTAAAGTGGATGCTTGTCCCGGTAGACTAAATCAGGTGAATGTTTTCTTAAAACGTGTGGGTATGTTCTTTGGGCAGTGTAGTGAAATTTGTGGTGTAAACCATGGATTTATGCCGATTGCTATCTTAGTAGTACCATCTATTCAATACCACTACTTTGTTGTATCAAAATTATTTTAAATTATCTTTTATCGCATACAAAAGATAGTAAAAGCCTATAACTCAGTTGGTTAGAGTGTACGCCTGATAAGCGTAAAGTCAGTAGTTCAAGTCTACTTAGGCTTAAAGATATTTTGTTATGGTTTTAAAAAAAGAATTAGTAAAAGAAATTAAAAATTTTACGGTAAATTTTGGACCTCAACACCCTGCAGCGCATGGAGTATTGAGACTAGTTTTAGAATTAACAGGTGAAGTTGTAGAACGTGCAGAACCACATATTGGCCTTCTTCATCGAGGTACAGAAAAACTAATTGAGTATAAGAACTATCTTCAAGCTCTACCTTACTTTGATCGATTAGATTATGTTTCTATGATGTCACAAGAGCATACTTATTGCCTTGCAATTGAGAAATTACTAAATTGCAGTATACCTAGAAGAGCTCAATATATTCGAGTTTTATTTGCGGAGATTACCAGAATTTTGAATCATTTATTAGCGGTTGGATGTCATGCTATGGATGTTGGTGCTATGACACCGATGTTGTGGGGTTTTGAAGAAAGAGAAAAACTTATGGAGTTTTACGAACGAGTTTCAGGAGCACGAATGCATGCAGCATACTTTCGACCAGGTGGGGTACATACAGATTTACCAAAAGGTTTATTAACTGATATTTATCTTTTTAAGGAGCAATTCAAATTAAGATTACTTGAGATCGAAGAGATGTTAACTGAAAATCGGATTTGGAAACAACGACTTGTAGATATCGGTGTTGTTTCTTTAGAACAAGCTCAAAATTGGGGGTTTAGTGGTGTTATGCTTCGCGGATCCGGTATCGAATGGGACATTCGAAAAAGTCAGCCTTACGAAGTTTATTCTGAACTGAATTTCGATATTTTAGCGGGTGCCAATGGAGATTGTTACGATAGATACTTAATTCGAATTTTCGAAATGAAACAATCAATTTCGATTATTGAACAGTGTTTAGACAATATACCGTTAGGTCCAATTAAAACTGATGACAATAAGATTACTCCTCCGTCGCGGTTTGACATTAAGCAATCTATGGAATCGTTAATTCATCATTTTAAATTTTATACAAGCGGAATAAATATTCCTGCGAACGAAACTTACACGGGTACTGAAGCGCCAAAGGGTGAATTTGGTGTTTATTTAATTTCGAACAATTCAAACAAGCCTTATCGATGTAAAATCAAAGCTCCAGGTTTTGCTCATTTACAAGGATTAGATATGATGTCAAACGGTCATATGATTGCGGATGTTGTTACAATAATTGGAACTCAAGATATTGTTTTTGGCGAAGTAGATAGATAATGAGAACATTTAGAACTATTATAGTTTCTTCAGATGGTAGCTTTTATTTTTCGTCTGAATTGGAAACGGGCTTAACCAATAAATTAGTTATTTTTCAGAAGTATGACGATAAAAACTTTATTTTGAATCAAAGAAAAGACAAGAAAAATGTTGAGTCAAAATATTCATCTTCTTATAAAAAAAAATACTTAAAATAAATCTCATTTTAAAATATTTGGAGTATAGCCAAGTGGCAAGGCAATCGTTTTTGGTATGATCATTCAAAGGTTCGAATCCTTTTACTCCAATTACTTTCACTCAAAAACTATTGAGAGCCGGTTAAACTCCTGCTTCAATAAAACTTACAATGAATTCAATACCTTTATTTTATTATCAAAATATTTTATTTTATACTTCACTTATTCCGTTAATAGGAATTTTGTTATTATTGTTGACCAGCTCAGAACAACAAAAAACATTAAAGATTATTGCTTTAAATTTTTCTACTCTGCCGTTTTTGGTATTCTTATTCATTTGGGCTGCATTTAAAAAATCAATAGGAACCTTTCAATTTGTAACTACACTTTTCTGGATTCCTGTAATAAATTTAAATATCAACCTAGGAGTTGATGGGATTTCGTTGTTTTTTCTATTATTAACTACGCTATTGATCCCACTTTGTCTACTTGTTAGTTGGAATAGTATCAATTCGAATCTTAAGGAATATTTAATAGCTTTTTTAATTATTGAGTTCTTTTTAATCGGTGTTTTTTGTGTATTAGATCTATTAATGTTTTATATTTTTTTTGAAAGTATTTTAATTCCTATGTTTTTAATTGTGGGAATTTGGGGGTCACGAGAACGAAAAATGTTAGCATCGTATTATTTTTTTTTGTATACTCTTTTAGGTTCTGTAGTGATGCTATTATCGATTTTATACATTTATAATCAGGTGGGGACAACTGATTATGAAATTTTATTGACTTTTGTTTTCTCTGATCTAGAACAAAAAATCTTGTGGTTTACCTTTTTTTTAGCCTTTGCAGCCAAAGTGCCTATGATGCCGGTACATTTATGGTTACCAGAAGCTCATGTGGAAGCTCCTACAGCTGGATCTGTTATTCTAGCAGGTGTACTATTGAAACTTGGAACATACGGATTTATCAGATTTTCGTTACCTTTATTTCCTCAAGCGTCATTTTATTTCACCCCATTCGTTTATACGGTATCCCTTTTAGGTATTGTTTATGCCTCGTTAACAGCAATAAGACAAACGGATTTTAAACGAATCATCGCGTATACTTCAGTCGCACATATGAATGTAGTTATGTTAGGTATTTTTAGTTTTACTAACGTTGGTATTGAAGGCGCTATATTACAAAGTTTAAGTCATGGTTTTGTTGCTAGCGCATTATTCGTTATAATTGGGGTAGTTTACGAACGTTACAGAACTCGGCTTGTCAAATATTACGGAGGACTTGTTTATACAATGCCTTTATATATTTCTGTCTTTTTATTTTTTACTATGGCGAATATCGGTTTTCCTGGAACGAGTGGATTTATTGGTGAATTTTTAATTTTTGCAGGGTCATTCAAAGTTAATTCTAGTATAACCTTTTTTGGTGCTACTGGAATGATTCTAGGCGGTTGTTACGCTCTGTGGCTATTCAATAGAATCGCTTATGGTAACTTAAAAAGTCAGTATATTAAACAAACATTAGACTTAAATAAGCGTGAGTTTTTTGTTTTTGTACCACTAATTTGGTATACTTTGGTTTTAGGTTTAACCCCGGATGTGTGCTTAAGCTCAATCCATATGAGTGTAAATAACTTGGTCGAAAACATGTACTTTTAGAATAAATGCTTTATCTATTAGAAACAAATTTATCTGATCAAAAATCCATATTTTTTGCATTATTAAAAGTGCATGGTATTGGTAGAGAGACAGCTTTCTCTCTTTGTAAAAAACTGGGTTTTTCTATTAATTTAAAAGTAAAAAATCTAAGTCAAGAGCAAGTCACAGAAATGTTACAACTTGTTGAGTCTTCAAACCTTTCATTAAATAATGAACTGAAAAAACTAAAGTCGATCACTCTTAAAAAACTAGTTAGTATAAAATCTTATAGAGGATTAAGACGAGTAAGAGGTTTGCCTGTAAGAGGACAGAGAACTCATACTAATGCGAAATCTGCTAAGAAAAACAAACGTTTTTAATTTCAATATGAATAATCTATTTATTGCTGAAAACCTTAAAGTCATCACAAAAGTTTTACCTATCTTAAAAATTCAAATCCATCAAAAAGAAATAAGTTTAGTTATTAAAAGAGACAATCTAATTCCGGTCCTGACGTTTTTAAAGAATCATTTTAAATATCAGTTTAAAATTCTTACTTGTATCTCAGGAGTTGACTATCCTGCCAATAAATATCGATTTAAAGTGGTTTATGAACTTTTGAGTGTTCGATATAATATTCGATTACGAGTAAAAGTCTTAACTGATGAACTTTCACCAGTAGAATCATGTAGATCTGTATTTGCCGCTGCCGGCTGGTATGAGTCAGAAGTTTGGGATTTATTTGGAGTATTCTTTGTTAATCATTCTAATTTAACACGATTATTAACCGATTACGGTTTTGAAGGATATCCTTTGAGAAAAGATTTTCCACTTAGCGGATTTGTTGAAGCTAGTTATGATTATACACGAAAACGGGTGGTTAATGATCGAGTTGAGTTAAGTCAAGAATATAGAGCGTTTAAATTTACTTCACCGTGGGAAACACTAGAATTGAATTAGAATGAAAAAACTGTTTGCAAAAGATCGAGAAAATAGACAAGTTGCTAAGCAACTAGAACTAAAACATTTTGTATTAAAACAAATATCAACAAATTCAAATTTTGTAAAGACAGCGCGTTGGAATGCTTTGTATGAGTTGATTCATAGTAAACAAGGTTCTAAAACAGTGTTATCGAACCGCTGCGTAAAAACGATAAATAAAAAAACTTTCCACAAATTTTCAAATCTTTCGAGAATGGTTTTTCTAAAATTGATCAAATCAGGTGAAATAAGTGGTATGAGAAAATCAAGCTGGTAAATTTTTTTTTACTAAAATCGAACACCAATAAATTACACAAAATAGTCTAAATTTAGTCATTAAAACTATTTAAGTACTATAGTTTAATGCGCTATTATGAAATAAAGCATTAAATAAAAATAAATAAAAAACCAACTCATAAATATTTCGTGAGAAATAGGGTTAATTGATAAAAAATCATTGTAAACGAAGACAATGTACCAGAAAATTAAAGTAGAAATGTTAAAAAATAAAAGAACTGATTTTAAAGAGATATCAGTAGGTTTAATTTGATTATAAAGATACGTAAAGTAAAGCATCGCTCCACTAAACAGCACAAAGTGCTTTGTATCTAACTCATCTAAAACACTGATCAATATTGTAAAACCGGTCCAAATCAAAATAAGATTCATTATTAATAACTGTAATCTTGTTTTGTAGTTAAAGAGCCAACAGGACACAAATCTATAACGTTTCCAGATAACTCTGAGACTAGCACTTTGTTAATATAAGTACCAATCTCACTCTGATTACCACGACCAAACACACCTAATTCATCTACACCAGCAATTTCCGCGCTAAATCGAACACAACGTGTACAATGTATGCATCGAGTCATTACTGTTCTAACGATTGGTCCTAAGTTCTTGTCAGAAACGATTCTTTTAAATTTATAAAATCGTCGTTTTGTGAATCCAAAAAATAAAGACTGATCCTGTAAATCACATTCACCTCCCTGATCACAAATAGGACAATCCAGTGGGTGATTTAACAGTAAAAATTCCATAACGTTTTCTCTCGCTTTTTTTACTAATCCACTGTTATGGTAAATTTCGTGATTAAATAAACTCGTTCCTGCGCTAACGGCACAAGAAACTACAGGTTTATTTAAATTACCCATCTCGACAATACAAATTCGACAATTTCCTGCTATAGATAAGTTATTATGATAACAATAGTGAGGTACCGAAATACCTAAATTTATTAAATATGCCAGTAATGATACTTTATTTAAAGAAGTTGAATTCGGGGTTGCCATTTTACAAATGATGATGTTTTTTGCGTGAAAATGTAGCTTAATTGGTTAAAGCGCCGACCTGTCACGTCGGAGACTGTGGGTTCAAGTCCCATCTTTTTCGTTTTACGTTTTTAAATTTTGACTATTTATTTTAATCGGATCTAAAGCGATGTCGTCCCGCTGTTCATAAAATACAGCCAAAATAGACAATCCGATAGAAGATTCTGTTGCAGAAAGAACTAAAATGAATAACACAAAAATATTCCCAACAATATCGTCCAAATATAAAGAGAAAGTTATGAAGATAAGATTAACTGACAATAACAAAATTTCTAAAGACATTATTGTTTTTAAAATATTTCCACGATTTAATACTAAACCTAACATTCCAAGATGAAATAATACTATTGCAATGCTTAACAAATAAAAATTTAATTCAATTCCCGTCATTTTATTATTTTGAGTACACTGGGGCTTGAACCCAGGACCTGTGGATTAAAAGTCCAATGCTCTACCGACTGAGCTACGTACCCTTTATTGTTTAATTATCCTTTCTTAAACTGCAAAAAGGATTAAGAAAACAATCATTAACGCGAATAATGCAATAGCTTCAGTAAGTGCGAAACCTAAAATAGCCATTCTAAACATCTCGTCTTTCATTGAAGGGTTTCTAGAAATACCTAGTACTAACGATGCAAATACCATACCGATTCCTACCCCTGCTCCGGCTAGTCCCATTGTTGATAATCCGGCACCAACGAATTTAGCTGCTTGTAACAACATAGTCATTAAAGTTATAACTTGTGTTTTCGAACGACCCAAAGCAGCCTAAATCAGATTAAGTAAGGGTCTCAACTACGTTTAATTTTACAATTTTACTAGTCAAAAATTTTAGTTTTGATCGATAATTTTTTACTACCCGACTTTAAAGCTTCGACTGCGATATGAGTAGGAATCCCGCATACTTCAAATAAAGTTGTTCCACCTCGTACTCGCGCAACCCAATGAGAAACAGCTCCTTTTCCTTTACCCATCCTAGCTTCACTAGGCTTTGCAGTTACAGGTAAGTCAGGAAAAACACAGATCCAGATTTTTCCTTTACGCTTGATTTTACGAGCAATTGCTCGTCGAGCAGACTCGATCTGTCGCGCAGTAACTAACCCAGACACTTGTGCTTTTAAACCAAGTTCACCGAATCTTATACTATTAGCCTTAAATTCAAGTTTTTTTAATTTTCCTTTTCTTATCTTTTTGTATTTTGTTTTTCTTGGCTGTAAAAACATTTTTAATCAAAGTTTTATAGCAATTAATTTTTTTCGATTATCCAGACTTTAACTCCATAACTCCCATTGGAATTATGAATACTGGTTTGAGCATAATCAACAATTTCGTTAATGCTTTGTACTGGTACATCTCCAATCGAAATTGTTTTATGCTTTGCTCTTGGCACACCGTTTAACCTTCCCTTTACCATAATTTTAATTCCTTTTACTTTCGAAAAGTTAAACTTCATTAAAATAGTAAGTGCTTGTTTTAAGAAAGATAAAAAAAATTTATGTCGTTTCACTTTTTTTATCTGCATTGATATAAATTTAGCCAATAAATTTGCAGAGTTACCAACATACAAAGTATAGAAAAGCAACTCGATACCTTCAGTCAGAAAGGGTGTTCCTCTAAACTTCTGAAGTAAAACAAGATTTTTCGTTTGAATTTTCTTTAAAAAACTTAAGTTTTTGTTGAGACAGCAAAAATTAATTATTATATTAAATCTATTTTTCGTGAACAGACTTAAAACTTTGAAAAGATTAGTTAAAACACCCTCAATTTTTAAATAACGCGAACTGTTTTTCACATATTTTGTCGGAATAGATTGCACGGGTAATTTGAAAGAGTCCGAATGTAATCTTAGATATTTGCGTATAGCGTAATAATCTATTGCGGTTTGCGTTCTAAATAGATTTGTTTGTGAATTTTGAATCTTTGCTGTAGACTCTAACAACTCATTATTCATAACTAGTTTGACATCACCAGAGACTTTATTTACCAGGTTCAATCTATTTACTTTGCTTTTCTTACCGATGATGAACTCCGGCAAAACAAAATAAGATATATAAAGATGCAATGTTGAATTACTATAATACTGCTTGTAATCATGCAAAATAATTCCTTGCTTTTCTAGAAACCGTTGTACATAATTTTTTATTTCTAAATCTTTAAAAGTATATAACGGTAACTCATATCGTTTTTTTTCAAAAAATTCTGTTTTCCATTTTTTATTGATACCAAGTCGAAAAATATTTGGATTAATTTTTTGTCCCATTTACTTCTTCTTTTTCTTTTTTTTGAATTCAAATTTTTCACGCGTAGGTACGAATTCTCCTACTTTGTGGCCAATCATCTCCTCAGTTAAACTAAGTTTTACGAATTTTTTTCCTGAATGAACATTGCAAGTAAGACCTATAATTTGTGGAACAATCTCATAGGCTCTAGATAACACTGGCAACTTTTTTTCTAAATATTTTGATTTAATTAATGGTCCTTTCCATTTTGATCGTTTCATAATTTATTTATTCAAAATTAAATAATTTTTTGACCTACTGGTTTTCCCTCGACGATTTGGTTTACCCCAAGGAGTTCGAGAGTTTCCAGATTTTTTTCCTTCACCTCCTCCATGAGGGTGATCTACAGGATTCATACTCACACCCCGAACAGTGGGTCTTCGATTTAACCAACGCGATTGTCCAGCTTTTCCTAGACGGGTCAGAAAATGTAATTTCTTTGAAACTTCACCGATAGAGGCAAAACATTTCGATGAAATATACCGCTGTTCGCCTGAACTTAACTGAATCAATGCGTAAGTATCTGTTTTTTCTTTTATCACCGAGAATGTTCCAGCTGCTCGTGAGATTTTACCTTTTTCAAACGTTTTAGGACAAATATTGTAAATAGGAGTTCCGATAGGAATTCCCGAGATCGGCAGTGAGCTTCCTAAGCTCGGTTCGATTTCTAAACCTGATTTTACGATGTCTCCAATTTGTAAATTTTTTGGAGCAAGTAAATAGAAAAATTCAAAGTTTATAAAATCAAAAACTGATGCAATATACGCATCTCTATTTGGATCGTGCTCAAGACTACAAACAATTCCAGTAGAGTTAAAATTTCTAAACCAATTGATCTGACGATATCGTTTTTTCACACCACCACCTTTATGGCGAACTGTTATTTGACCCGAATTATTCCGGCCTGTCGAATTTTTTTTTCCTTTAAGTTTTTGCTTCAATAAAGGAATTTTGCTTAGGTTTAAGCCTTTTTGATTCAATTTAATTAACTGTCTTCGGGAAGCAGTTGTCGGTTTTACTTTTTGTAATATCACTTCTTTAAAAATAAATACGTTTTTATTCTATGAATCTTTCAAATATTTTATTTACTACAATATCTAACCAATTAAAACTAAAAACTTTATTGTTAAATGAAGAAAAACTTTGCGTAAAAAATCTTAAATCTCGAATAGAATTTTTAAGAAAAGAAAAAGAAAACGGTTATAAAAATATCAAAACTGATGAACATATTCGACTAAATATAGAGAATAATCAAAAGTTAATCGTAATGTATGTAATTAATATCTCATTCTTAAAAGCTAATACGACTATTCACGTCTCGGATATAAAGGGTAACATGAAATTGTTTTACTCTGCAGGTTCAATTGGCCTTACCGGTAAACAAAAAAGAAAACGACGTATTGCGACGTCTAAATTAATTGCGTTGTTGCTGCAGAAAGCAACATTTTTAAGCAAAAAACCTGTAGCTTTGCACTTGAACAATGTAAATTCTTATAAGAGTTTCATCGTTAACAAACTTAAACGAATTTTTTATATACGTTTAATTAAAAGTTTCAATCAGATACCATATAATGGTTGCAGAAAAAAGAAACTACGACGTAAAAAGTATACTAAAAAGTTCAAATAGAATCTTTTTTATTAAGGAGAAATGGCTGAGGGGTTTAAAGCGGTAGACTGTAAATCTATTGAATTTATTTCATCGTAGGTTCGAATCCTACTTTCTCCTAACCCTACTCGTTCATTAAATAGTTAACGAAATATAGCGCAGAAGGTAGCGCGCCTGTTTTGGGAACAGGAGGCCATGTGTTCGAATCACATTATTTCGAAGCTTTTTTTTTATTTGTTAAAATATAACTAGTCTTTAATTGTTTATCTAGTACCCTATAAAGGTTAAAAACACTTTTATTGTAAGAGAACTCATTTAATCCCTTAATCTGAGCTGTTGAATAAACTTTGTTATTCAGTTTTAGAGAAATCAGAGCAAAAGAAGGCTTTAAAGATTTAAGTACTGAACCTACATTTAACTCAATATGTTTGTGTGTCAGATTAATAAAAATAATAAACCCTGCTATATTTGAACTAACGTTTCTATAAATCGAGCTTTTTAAGGTTTTTACCGTCGTTTTATTTAAAAACTTGTAATAATCTAAATTTAATTTTTTTAAAGTTTGTTCCGTAGAGGTCCATTTCATTAGATTTAATTTTGTTGAATTAAATAAAAAGAAAAGACTTTCTTTTTTAAAATACTTTTTTAATCTCGTAATTTGATAAGTTTTAGAATTAAAATCCATTATATTAGTTTAAAATCTTTGTGAAGATAGGCTCAGTAGGATTTGAACCTACGTCAAGGCCGTTATGAGCAGCACGTTCTACCAACTGAACTATGAGCCTAGAATTTTTAAAAACATTTTTATGAGAGTAAGTGTCGGACAAATCATAGTATTAATCCTGTTACTTTTTTTACTTTTCGGGGATTTTCAAGGTACGAAAAAAAAGTTATCAGCGCTACTAAAGCAAATAAACGGTTTTTTTTATCACAAAAACAGGAAAAAGGGGACTTGAACCCGTGACCTTCGGTTTTGGAAACCGCTGCTCTACCAACTGAGCTATCTTCCTCTTTATGCATTAATTATAGAAAGAATATGTCTTTTAATAACTATAAAAAATATTCGATTGAGATTCGAAACAGATTTCTCTTAATATTTTTCGCCTGGTTAATCTGTTGTAATACTTGTTATTACTGTAAAGAAACAATATTATTTGCGATCGTAAAATCAAACAATTCTTTTCTTGAACTACATAATAAGCCATATTTCATCGTCACAAACGTAACTGAAGTCTTTTATGTTTATTTTGAATTAGTTATATTTATTTCAAATCAAATAGTAATTTTTATGTCCACGCATCAACTTTTTATGTTTTTATCTTTAGGACTTTATAGATTTGAATTTGCAAAACTGAAATTGCTATTCAAATTCTTTACTTTGTCATGGCTTTTTTCTTTTATTCTGTTGGTTAAATTTATTATTCCTCTTAGTTGGAAATTCTTTTTGAGCTTTCAAGAGGGGTCAACCGCTGTACGAACAGTTTCTTTTTTTTTAGAAGTTAAATTAAACGAATATTTAGACTACTTTGTGAGTATGTACTATATATGTTTAATCAGCTGTCAGTTTTTAACTCTTCTTATCGTTATTTTAACAAATTTGAGTAAAGAGTTGAAAAATATAAAAGCATTCAGGAGACTTTTTTATATAATTTTTATAATTTTTTCTACCGTTATGACACCACCAGATATATTTAGTCAAATATTCATCTGCAGTATTTTGATCTTAATTTACGAAACTACAATATTTCTAACAAAGATCAAGGCTAGTATGGTAACCAATTGAAGCTAACAAGAACTCCAATTGTAAACATTAAATAACCGATCGCAAATGGTAAAAAACACTTCCAACCTAAATACATTAATTGGTCATATCGATATCTAGGTAATGTAGCTCGTGTAAGGATGAAAAATACAGCACCTACACAAACTTTTAGTGAGAACCAAAAACTTCCTGGTATATAATACAAAGGAAAGATGTTTAATAATGGAAGCCAACCACCTCCAAACAAAACAGCAGCCAACGAACTCATAAGTAACATGTTGGAGTATTCTGCCAAAAAAAATAACGCAAACGTCATTGCAGAATACTCGACGTTATATCCAGAAACAAGTTCCGATTCAGCTTCTGGTAAATCAAAAGGCTGACGATTTGTTTCTGCTAACATGGAGATGTAAAACATAACAAACAATGGAAATAAAGGAACTATTAACCAAACTTCCCGTTGAGCTAATACAATTTTACTAAGGTTTAACGATCCTACACAAACTGCAATATTTAATATAATAAAACCTATAGAAATTTCGTAAGAAATCATCTGGGCAGCCGATCGTAAAGCCCCTAGAAATGCATATTTAGAATTACTAGACCAACCGGCTAAAACAATTCCATAAACATTCATCGACGAAACTGCAAAAAGGTACAAAATTCCAAGGTTAATGTCAGCAAAAACAACTTTGTGAGAAAAAGGGATAACTGCCCAGGCGATCACACTAAGTAGAAATGAAAGAACTGGCGCTAAAACGAATATAGCAAGGTTAGAGTTACTTGGTAAAGTCGTTTCTTTCACAAATAGTTTTAATCCATCAGCTAAAGCTTGTAATAAACCAACGAATCCTATAACGTTCGGTCCTCGTCGCCTTTGAATTGCTCCCATAATTTTTCGTTCAGCTACTGTGAAATAAGCAACCGCGAGCAACATAGAGATAGTAATACTAAGAATTTTTAAGAGCATTATAATTATTGTAAATATCATTGCCACTTTTTAAGGCTAAAACCGGATTTGAACCAGTATTTTAAGATTTGCAATCTCGCACATTACCTATTATGCTATTTAGCCGTATAGTTTTATGTAGGACAGAGTGGGATTCGAACCCACGGTATCTTTTAAATACAACAGTTTTCAAAACTGACGCTTTAAACCACTCAGCCATCTATCCAAAAATATAAGCAAAGCAACTGAAGGGATTCGAACCCTTAGCTTTAACCTTGGCAAGGTTACACTCTACCAATTGAGTTACAATTGCTCTTTAAAAATCTCTATTTCGTAGTAAGGGTTAACTTAAAAGAAAACAATAGATATACTAATTCTTGTTTGGTCTTCGCATTGGTTACTAACGTTACATTTAAAGGAGGTAGATTAGTAAAAAGGTAGAATTGTCTTTCTAACTCTTTAAAAGTAATAAGATCTTTTAAAGTAAAAGAAAAGTTCGGCCCTCCTAACTTTTTGGATACCGTAATACCTGTAAAGGACTTTAAATTAGGAAAAACTTCCGACAAAAGTTTAGAAAGAAAGCTATACATAGCCGTATTTCTTAAAACCACCAAACATCCAACAGGATTACCTTTTCTAATTTTTAATACCACATTGGGTCGCTTAGATTTAACTAAAGAACCTTGTTTCATCGTTATAAGTTCTAAAGTCAGTAGCGCTAGAGCTACAGTTTTAATTTCAGAACTCTTGCATCCAAAATTTAAAATAATTTTTTTTAATCGAGGAATTTCTTCTAAACGCGTATAAGAGAATTTATTTATTAAATCACGTTGTATTACTTTTCTATAATAGTTTTCTAAAATATTCATAATTTTTTATTGGATAATTAAATCAAACCCGATGAAAGGCTAACAAACTTCATGAATTTTTTTTTCTTCAATATTTTAGGAATGGGTCCCAAAATTCTAGTACCAACAGGGTTTCCTTGTTTATTAACAAGAACCGCTGTATTCTCTGCTAACGAAAGAACCAAACCATCTCGTGTTTTATAACGTTTTTTTGTTCCGACAACGAGCGCTCTGAAAACACTTCCTTTGAGAACTTTCGAGGTGCTCTTTGATTTATTTCGCAGTTGTTGAACCGAAATTACAATTATATCTCCTAGACTGGCATATCGTTTTTTAAACCCACCTAAAACTTTAATGCACTTAACGGTTTTTGCACCTGAATTGTCCACAACTTTTAAAATAGTTTCTTGTTGAATCATATTAGTTATTATAATGTATTTCAATTTTATTGCGTTTATAGCTCAATTGGATAGAGCGTTGGATTTCGGTCCCAAAGGTTATAGGTTCAAGTCCTATTAAACGTAAAAACATATATTAAAGATTTATCTAGTTTAGATTAAAAATTTACCAATGAAACTTGGCCAAATAGCGTTTATTCGCGAGAATTTGCTTTTGTAAATCTGTTTTGATATTTATAGACTGGCCTTTTAAACTAGAAGCCATCAAAATTTCATTAGATAAACTTTCATAAAACTCGTTCGAATTTTTACTTTTTAACGCCGCATTTTTTATTAACTTTAAAGAAAGCATAATCCTAAACTGATCAGTTGGAACAAAAGAGGGAATGCTTCTTACAGTTTTCCTTTTTCCTTTTTTAACAATTTGTTCATTTAGTTTAAACGTTGAGGTTGAATTAATAATTGCCATTTGAACAAGGGTCTTAAAGTGCTTAGTACTCAATTTTTGCAACTTTTTTGCTGACTTTAATAGAATTTTTTCTCCCGTACTTTTTTTACCACTTATCATTAGTACGTTAATAATTTTTGTTTTAAGATTACAAATTTTTATATTCTTATTTGCTTTGATCATACATATTTTTTAACTTTTTTAGTACCATATTTCGATCTAGATGTTTTACGAGAAGCCAAACCAGAAAAGTCTAATTTGCCTCTAACTAAGTGATATTTTATACCAGGTAAATCTTTAACACGTCCGCCTCTCAATATAACTGTAGAATAAGCTTGTAAATTATGACCTTCCCCCGGGATATACGCATAGACCGTTTTATTGTTACTAAGTCTTAGTTTTACAATTTTTCGTAATGCCGAATTAGGTTTCTTAGGTGTTCGTAACACCAACTTGGTACAAATACCTTTCTTTTGAGGACAACCGTCAAGTGCTGGAACTTTATTTAACTTTCTTTTCTTTTTTCGACTTTTTTGTTTTTTACAAAGTTGATTTATTGTAACCATTTTTTAGCAGATACCAAAAAGGGGACTTGAACCCCTACTCTCAAAAGAACTAGAACCTAAACCTAGCATGTCTACCAATTCCATCATTTTGGCAATAGAACTCACGTAATAATTAAACTTAATGAGTTAAATAAGTTTTAAAAAAACTATTAAGATACTCATTACCGGACTTGAACCGATACTCCGAATATAGAATCAGATTTTAAGTCTGACGTGTCTACCAATTCCACCAAATGAGCTTGGAGATAATCGGGATCGAACCGATAACTTTATGCTTGCAAAGCATACACTCTACCAATTGAGTTATACCCCCATGTTATATTTACAAAATTACAGATTAGTTTTTTCTTCGAACTATAACGTCATAACTGAATAAATTAGGCAAAAATACTAGATCTAAATTTAATGAGTTTTCCTTAAAAAGTTTTTTTGTTCTAAACTTTAAAACCGTAATAACATCTGGTAACAACCGTAACGCGATAAATGCGTAATATACAGCAGCACTCAATACTGAACTAAATAAAACTACAGACAACGTAGAGAAATCAAATTGTGGCATCAATAACTAGTATGAAGGTCTCTCTAGGTTGGACTCGAACCAACGTCCAGGTGGTTAACAGCCACTTGCTCTACCTACTGAGCTACTAAAGAAATTTTTGAACTAATATTTTTTAATGTTTGTAATTACAGAATCAATATTTAGATAATGATTAAAAATAGGCATAGTAATTAAACTATCTACAGGAATAAACATTATTTGTAACGTCTTATAATTAACCAATAAATGTTTAGGAGGTATAGGCCAAAAGTTCGAACGATCCAAACTTTTTTTCACTAAATTTCGGGACTTTGTAGAAAAATCTATTTCGATCGAATCATTTAATTTTAAAATATAAGATTTTGTTCTTACAGGAGTTCCATTTACTAATACATGCCCGTGTAAAATAAGTTGAGATGCACCTCGAATACTTGAACTAAAATTTGCTCGGTATAAAACCGTATCAAGTCGACTTTCAAAAAATTTTAAAGTTTTATGACGAAAATCTATAGGAGTATTAGATGCCGGCTTAGCATTGATAAATTGAAGAATATACTTTTTTAAGTACTTTTTCTTTAATCCACCGTAAAATAAGCTAAACGTCTTTCGATCATACAAATTATTCTTAAACATTTTTTGAAAAGAGTTCCCTCTACTGGCAAACTTTGAAATAGAAACCTGAAACTGATCTTTAGTTTTAAATCGTTTGTAAAATTTTAATTGATTTTTTAAATATTGTTGAAATCTGATCCATTTTTGTTTTTTAAATTTAAGTAATTTAGAACGATTTTGAATATTTTTTCTTAATCGCAAAAATTGCTTATAGAACGGTTTATATCGTTTTTTAGATTCCATTAGTTAATTTTATTATCAAAATGTTTATTTTTAAAAGCCATTCAATTAATTTTCTTTTTGAATCGTTTAAAAAGAAAGTTTAATCCAAGAAACAAAAGAGTTCTCTCAGAAGTTGATACTAAATTTTCGTGAAAGCCTGTTACAGTATAAAAGCCATTGAATGAATTATTATTCTCTGGGCAATCACTTGAATTAAACACGATTAAAGGAACTTTAGCAAGATTGTTCTCGATAATAACTTTTTGTTTTTTTTCGTGCGATAAAAGAACAATTAAATCAGGTTTTTGAGAAAATTTAGCTAAAAATAGTTTGAAATAGTCTTTAAAAGCTGATTGTTTTGCTGTTTTTGAAAGTTTAAATGATTTCGAATTATTATTCAATAAGCTTTGTAGCTCAGCATCACGGCTTATAGCAGCATGATGCGTTTGTTGATTGATTTTTAGTTCTAATTTGGGAGGTAATCCTATAAACAATATTTTTTTATTCAACTGATGATATTCAAAAATAACATTTAACGATTTTTTAAACTCACCAATCGTTTTAGTTAAATTCAAATCAGTTATAAAAGTTGAATTCCCTTTTTTTGTCCCATGTTCGTAAATTTTTGAATTTAACAAATGTAATTTTAAAACTTGTTTAAACTTAAATTTTTTTAGTTTCATGTTTCAGAGTATATAAAACGAATTAAATTTTTTTACCTTTTTTTAGAGAGATTTTCTCTTGATCGTATAAAATTCCTTTGCCTTTATATGGTTCTGGGCGCTTGAATGATCTTATTTGAGCAGCCGCTTGTGTTAACTTGTCATAGGAACAATCACCAAAAAGAAATAACCGGATAGATTTTTGACAATAAACTCTTAAAGGATCAGAGATTTTAAAATAAATCAAATGGCTGAAACCTAATTTAAAATAAAGCTGATTCTCTAGTTGTTCATAAGGAAACACCTTATAACCGACACCAACTAAATTTAGCTTATAGTACAGAGGATACGTGATCTCGATTAACGTTTGTTTTATTTTAGAAATCGTTGTTCCTTGAATCTTTTTTATATTTTTAATATCAGAAGATGATGCATCTGAAGAAAAAACATCAGTTACTACAATAACATTTAAATTAGGTACTAAAAGAATTTTAACTTTTAATTTTAACGACTTTGTCAAGGAAGAACCAATAAAAGTCACAATATTTTTTTTATCAAAATACAATACTTTAATATTTTTAGAGACTTTAACACTATATTTATTTTTAAATTGATTAGAGACAGACATAGGATTTTGTTGAAAGATTAATTTATAATTACCAGCGGCTCACCACCAATTTTATCTTTTTTACATTGATTAATTGATTTTAGACCACTGTTTGTTGAAAAAATAATAAACGTCTTCGATGAATCTAATTTCCAAACTTGTTTAGAAGAATAATAAATTCTTTGACTTGGTTTCGATAAAAGTTTCAAAGAATTTATAACAGGTTTACCTGTTTTACTATATTTCAAAAAAATTTCAAGATTATCAGTGTTGTGAGGCGAAATTCTATAGCCAGAAATAAATCCTTCGTTCCAGAATATTTTTAAGAATTCTTCACAAATATTTTTCCGAGAATTTATTACTACACTTTTTTTAGCCATTTGACCATTTTTTATAGTGGAAAACATATTTTCTAAATGATTTTTCATTGTGTAACGAGAATGTTCAAAGGCAGACTCGAACTGCCGACACAAGGATTTTCAGTCCTTTGCTCTACCTACTGAGCTATTTGAACTGTGATTGCAGAAATTTAGTGTAATGCTTCGCTATCGTTTAAATAGATAGCAGTCAAAGTGATAAACACGTATGCTTGAATTAATGCAACCCCTAGTTCTAAACCCATTAGTACTACAAGCACAGCAAGAGGAATTATAAAGGCAATCGCTTTTAAATTTTCTACTAAAAGCATGTTCCATGAGAATCCTACAATAACTTTTAGTAAGCTATGACCGGCCATTAAATTAATAAAAAGTCGAACTCCTAAACTCACAGGCTTAGCAATAAATGAAATCAACTCAATAGGGACTAAAATTAAGGCTAGAAAGAAAGTGGTATTTGCGGGTAAAAATAACGAAAAAAACTCCATTCCATGTTTTTGAAAACCTATAATATTCATTGCAACAAAAATCGAAAACGATAAGAAAAATGTTAAAGTGATATGACTCGTGGTAGTAAAACTGTAAGGTACCATACCAATTAAATTATTAGACAAAATAAACATAAATAAAGCAATTGCTACAGGAAAGTACTTTTGACTACCTGTTGTAATAATATCTGATAAAAGTTGGCTAACTAAACCATAAATCTTTTCGATTAAGTTTTGCCAACCACTTGGAATAATGAAAAAAGAGGCTGTACGAGGTTCTTTAATCAAAAACACAAAACTTTGAAGAGTAAAAAGTGTTAAAAGCGATGTAACTAAAAAGTTTGTAACAGATAAATCAATACCTGCGATTTGAAATGTAATAAGAGGGGCTATTTTGAATTGATCTAAGGGACTAAAAAGCATTTAATATCATGATAAAAGGTAAGAATCGTTTTCGTTATGCACTTTGTCGGTTACTGTAGAAAGCCTCAGCAAGTACAAAGAAGAAGAAAAGAGCAGACGCACCAGAGATATAAGAACCCCAAGAAGAAATCTTATTGAATAAATAGAATGCATCAGGATAATCTGGAATTCTTCGTGGCATACCAGCTACACCTAACCAGTGCATTGGAAAGAAAATTAAGTTAGCTCCTACGAAGAATACCCAAAAGTGAATCTGTGCTAAAATCTCAGAATAAGTAACTCCAGTTAGTTTCTCAAACCAATAGTAAATTCCGGCAAAGATAGCAAATACTGCACCCATAGACAACACATAGTGAAAATGAGCTACTACGTAATAACTATCATGAAGAGCAATATCTAATCCTGAGTTTGCTAGAGCAACTCCAGTAACTCCTCCAACGGTGAATAAGAAAATAAATCCTAGAGCGAATAAAATTGGAGCTCTTAATTCAATAGAAGATCCCCACAATGTTGCTAACCAACTAAATACTTTAATTCCTGTTGGAATTGCAATAATCATAGTAGCTGCTGTAAAGTAAGCTCTAGTATCAATATCTAAACCTACAGTAAACATGTGGTGAGCCCAAACAATGAATCCTAGAATACCTATAGATGACATCGCGTAAATCATACCAATATAACCAAAAATAGGTTTTCTAGCAGCACTCACAACTACATGACTGATAATACCGAAAGCTGGTAAAATCAGAATATAAACCTCCGGATGACCAAAAAACCAGAATAGATGTTGGTATAGAACAGGGTCACCACCACCCGCAGGATCAAAGAAGGTTGTATTGAAATTTCTATCAGCTAATAACATTGTAATTGCCGACGCTAGTACAGGTAATGACAATAATAGTAGAATGGCTGTAATGAAAACTGCCCAAACGAATAACGGTAACTTGTGGAAAGGTAAACTTTCTGTTCGCATGTTAATAATAGTACATATAAAATTGATTGCTCCTAAAATCGAAGCAGCACCAGATAAGTGAAGACTGAAAATTGCAAGATCAACAGCACCACCTGAATGAGCTATAATCCCTGATAAAGGGGGATAAACAGTCCAACCAGTACCTACACCAGCTTCACAAAGAACAGATTCAATTAACAATAAAAGCGAAGGAGGCAATAACCAAAAACTGATATTGTTCATACGTGGAAATGCCATATCCGGCGCTCCAATCATCAGCGGAACGAACCAATTTCCAAATCCACCGATCAGTACAGGCATAACCATAAAAAAAATCATAACAAACGCGTGACCTGTTACAATTACATTATAAAAATTGTGATTATATGCTAAGAAATTTCCGTTAGGTTGTGATAGAGTAATTCGAATATAAAGAGATAACGCGGTTCCAGCTACACCAGCAATACCTCCAAAGATAATATATAGAGTACCAATATCTTTATGATTTGTAGAAAAAAGCCATCGAAAAATGAAACTTGTTACTTTTTCTAGTGTTGTTCTGTTTAAATTAGTTTCCATACTTTTTGAATAAAAAATGATAAAGTCAAAGATATAAATGTAAATTATAAACAATATTTTGTAAATTTTTCTCCTATGTAGATGAAAAATTTTTGTATCACTATTCTCTGCTGCCACAGCTAAATTTAGCGTTTTGAATTTTATTAACAGTGTCAAATTGCACCTTTTTGCATGCTCTTCTGAACAAGTACTCGTGCAAAGTTTTTAATATGTACGATTTATTTCCGAGAATTTTGGTATTTTTAGTACTATATTAGTTTAATAATTTAAAATCTTTCACGAGCATCATGACATTTTAAAGAGACATATGTTTTCTCTCTTTAAGTTGAATAAAGAATACGTTAACACTCCATTTTCAATGATCTATCATAATATTATACGTACAATATAATGGATATTCTATCCTATTTAATTAACCTATATGTTATATACTATGTCTATTAAATCATATATATATCTTTTTATCAATCTATTATATTTATATATAGGGCCCCCCCTTTCCCCCCCATAATTTAATTTTTAAAAATTTTCTTTCTCCTATGTAGATGAAAAATTTTTGTATCACTATTTCAAAAATCGCGATTTTCAATTATGATCACACAGATAATGGTATTTTTTATCTGCAACACTTTTTCAAGATTTTTATCAGAATTTGCTCTATGTAGATGAAAAATTTTTGTATCACAATTATATACTACCACAGCTAAATTTAGCGTTTTGAATTTTATTAACCACGTCAAAATTCAATATTTCGCATGCTCTCTAGAACGACTACTCATGCAAAATATTAAGTAAGTATGATTTATTCCCGAAAACTACAGTACTTTATTGGTGCTGGATCTATTGAATGATTCATAATTTTTATGATCAACATTTTATTTTTGCACAAATCAAAAATTTTTCATCTACATAGAGCAAATTCTGATAAAAATCTTGAAAAAGTGTTGCAGATAAAAAATACCATTATCTGTGTGATCATA
>Ga0209990_10000525_pt1 | contig 37432 bp, 38 predicted proteins | sample NOAtaG_6_FD_187304 | JGI IMG/M metagenome (GOLD analysis project Ga0209990, IMG submission 187304) | Freshwater lake microbial communities from Lake Erie, under a cyanobacterial bloom - NOAA_Erie_Diel5S_2200h metaG (SPAdes) (version 2) | ecosystem: Environmental > Aquatic > Freshwater > Lake ...
TCCTTCGGCGTCCTTCGGCGTCCTTCGGCGTCCTTCGGCGTCCTTCGGCGTCCTTCGGCGTCCTTCGGCGTCCTTCGGCGTCCTTCGGCGTCCTTCGGCGTCCTTCGGAAAGCTTCACCTCTGGCGGCTTGATGAACGTCCTTCGGGAAGCTGAACTTGTTTCTGAAAGAAGCTCGGCTTCCTCCCGAAGGAAGGGCGTCCTTCGCTTCCTTCGGGAAGCTTCACCTCTGGCGGCTTGATGAACTTGTTTCTGAAAGAAGCTTCACCTCTGGCGGCTTTCTGAACGTCCTTCGGGAAGCTTCACCTCTGGCGGCTTCCTTCGGGAAGCTTCACCTCTGGCGCTTTCCGAAGGAAGGGAACAAGCTTCACCTCTGGCGCTTCCTTCGGAAAGACGGATGGTGATCTTCGAGCACAATCAACCTCTGGGTCGAAAGAGCGCGTAGCACGAATATGCCAAGTGTGCTTCGCTTTCCGAAGGAAGCGCCAGAGGTGAAGCTTCCCGAAGGAAGCCGAAGGACGTGCGTTCTCCCGAAGGAAGGGAACAAGTTCGCTTCCTTTGGAAAGCTTCACCTCTGGCGCTTCTTTCATAAAACACGGGTAGCGTGCTTCGCCAAGGAGTGGGGGACGCGTCAGAGGTTGGGCAAGTGCGATGTCTCTTTTTCACAGCCAACCCTAGGTTTGTGAATCATGTTCAACAGCGCTCTTTCATAACACTGGGTGGGTGTACAAGTTCTATATGTAGGGTAGCACAAGTGCGACCTTTGGCAACTAACCGAAGGTTACTCGCTCTTTCATAAACCTGGATGGGTGTATGTGCAAGGTTGTGCGTGCGTGGCCCACCTTGAACGCGCCGAACTAAGGCTCTTCTGTGCGCGAGCTGACGTTCCCTGCATGCTTTATGAAATACGGTCGTGTGTATCTTCATCAAGGTCGTTCAATTCGTGAACGACTTATGGATACTAGGGTCTCATAGGCACGCTGTCCCCTTCGTCTAGTGGTTAGGACACAACGCTTTCAACGTTGCAACGGGAGTTCGATTCTCCCAGGGGATGTTTTGGAAGGTCAGACCTGCACGTTCTGTACTTAAGTGATTTATTGGCCAGTCACCAAACCGAGTTCAAGTGCTCATTCCAATAGCACCCACATAAGCTCTGCTTTGCGACAGAGGTGAAGCTACGCGAGCGTAATCACACCGTCGCTGGGTTTATGACCGGACAGCTTCGCATCCTTCACACCTTTGGTGATCATCCAAGATACTCCTTTCCCTCTCCGTTCCCAGAAGGCCAGAGGGTGACGGATACCAATGAAAGCGTATCAGCGACGGAACGACTCGTCTTAAAGAGAGCGCTGTAGCCCACCACAGCGAAGCGTTCCTATAGCGCCTACGGTGCCTCCATCCTTCGGGGCACGTGCTTTCTGAAACCATTATCGTCTATGTCCGTAGCTGCTACGCTTTACTTGGTCTGCGCTTCCTTCGGGGCACGGCCAAGCACCGCGTAGCCCGAACAAGCATAAGGTGCGGAGCACCCGCACTCTCTTCCTTGGGAAAGACGGCTTTTTTCCAGAAAGCACCCGGAGGTTACCATAGAATACCCGAGGCTACGCGTAGTTCACTTACTTCCGTGCCCCGAAGGAAGCGCAGACGTGCGTCCGTTGGCGTCACTGCTTGCTTTCTTAAAGACGGAAAGACGGCGTTACCTTTGGTATCCTCAGTGTGCTCCTTGATGGTGATCTTCGATCACCTTCAAGAGTCCTGACCCTCATCGTAGATGATGGCAATCGTAGATTGCCATCCACGCGGACGTGAACGTCGGGACGAGCAAGCATAAGGTGCGGAGCACCTGTACGCTCTTCCTTCGGAAAGACGGACTTCTTACCCGCGTAGCACGATCAAGTGCGGAGCCCCTGCACGCTCTTCCTTTGCGCTCTGCCTTCGAAAAGACGGCGTAGCACTCTTCATGGTGATCGAAGATCACCATCAAAAAGCATAAGGTGAGTAGTTCACTTATTGCGTGCTCTCTTTCCGAAGGAAGCGCCAGAGGTTCCCGAAGGAAGCAACTTGTTTCTGAACGTCCTTCGGGAAGCTTCACCTCTGGCGGCTTCCTTCGGTAAGCTTCACCTCTGGCGGCTTCCTCCCCAAGTAAGTGCGTCCTTCTTCTTACGAGCTGCTACCCGCTTTCTGAAGGAAGCGGGCTTCACGAAGGACGTGCGTCCTCCCTAAGGAAGGGAACAAGTTTGCTTCCTTCGGAAAGCGAGGGAATGGCGTCCTTCTTCTTTCTGAAAGAAGCTTCACCTCTGGCGGCTTTCCGAAGGAAGCGCAGGACGCCCTTTCTGAAAGAAGCTCGGGAGGACGCCCTTTCTGAACTTGTTTCGCTTCCTTCGGGAAGCTCGCTTCGCTTCCTTCGCTTCCTTCGCTTCCTTCGCTTCCTTCGCTTCCTTCGCTTCCTTCGCTTCCTTCGGAAACCAGCACTCGGATAGACGGCCTTCTTTCAGAAGCCAAAGTAGCACTCTTCATGGTGATCTTCGATCACCATCAAAAAGCATAAGGTGCGGAGCACCAGCACGGCCTTCTTTCATAAAGCAGGGCAAAGCATAAGATGCACGCGCTTCCTTCGGAAAGACTACAAGTAGCTAGGGCGTGTTTTTTCAAAGGAAGCCAGTGCCTCGGCTTTCTTCGGGTAACGGAGGAAGGATATGATCAGCTGCCGTCGCTGTTACGCTTTTATTGGTCTCTTCAAGACGTGAAAGACGGCCTTATTTCAGAAGCACGCTGAATGACGCCAAGCAGCTAGGGCGTCTTTCCTTCGCAGCTACCCACTCCGTCCTTAGGGAAACGGCAGGAAAGAAGCGTGCATCTTATGCTTCTTGATGGTGATCTTCGATCACCATGAAGAGTGCTACGCGGTGCCCCGAAGGAAGCGCATACCAAGGAAAGCGATCTTGCGCTTTTTCAGAAAAGAGCTCGACATCTACGATGAGGGTGAACCTTTTGGGTCTGAATTTTCAATGATGGTCGTAAGGTTGATGCTTTTTCGAGCTTTACCCCAAGTACACATACTACGTATGCAAATACGTTGTATAATAAGGACAAGGCCTCGGATGAACGCTTGTGTGTTTCCAGAGGGTGCTGAATCGTCTAGTCTCCTGGAGGTTATCAACTTGATTGGTGATACACATCCAGTTTATGCTCCGCATACACATACTACGTCGGCGGAGCCGCACTTGAAAGAAGCAAATACGTTGTATAGCGATGTCTTTTTCCAAAGGACGTCCTTCCTTGGGAAGCGGAGCTTACTGGATGTCAAATACGCTGTAGTACGCAACAACAATCCATGCACAGGCACCCGACTGGTGTTGACCATTAGCAGAGAGGAGGGTGATTAAGATCTTAGAGCACTTGTTCACATTGAAGCTAAAGGCTGCGGTGTGAACAATGTTATTATCCACAACTTACGGGTCACTATATTATGCATTTTTTTTCAAGCAAGCGCATTGTTCTGTTGGAGCTGTACGCAGGTCAATTACACTTATGTTCACAACCTGCGGCGTTGCTAGATTTTCAAGTGCGTTTCGTTTATTCTTTTTTTAGTCTTGCATATTCGGGCGTGTAGCTCAGCGGTAGAGCAGTGGCCTTTTAAGCCAATGGCCAGGGGTTCAAATCCCCTCATGCCCATGTGTATCAACCAAAGCCCCCCCCCCACCCGTCCCAGGCATGCGTGTTTCGCTTGCTGAGCGTCTTTATGGTGAGCCAAGATCACCATCACCGTCAGCGTGGTCACCTAACGCACGCCCCCTAAGGGGGGCGGGCTTTATTCATAAACGCGAGTCCTACGGAAAGAGGTGAGGCGCTCTTGCATTACCCTCAAGGGGTGCACTCTCATCAAGTTGCACTGCCGTGTACGTGGTTGGGGGCCTTGAACGATAGCCACAACGTCGGCTAGGGTGTATACGTAGTTTGATCTAGGGTAGTCTCTGATTTCACCCCCCCCCCTCGGGGGTGGGATCTGATAGTTGTATCCGACCACGTTGCAAGCGCGTACCCACCCTCCTTCACATCCTTCAGTTTGTGGGGGTCTGTAATGGTGAGCTTTGATCTCCCGACTGATTACGCAACCGCTACGCGGTTGGTGGCACACTCCATCCGTGCTCGGGAAAGGAAGGCGAGTGTGTGGTGTGGACACTTATGAATTGACCCTAATGGTAGATGATGGTGATGGCAATCATAGATTGCCATCATTGCAACGTTCTTTGGAGAGCTGGTGTTGCTTTGGCCGTTCGATTTGTTGCATGCCCCTCAGACTCGTGGCGACTAGCTTACCACCCTCTTCGTGAGTGCGAAGCGGAACGGAGCTACTCTGGTGTCTACGTAGCTCAACTGGTAGAGCATTGGCTTGAAAAGCCAGGGGCTATGGGTTCAAGTCCCATCGTAGACAAGGTTGGTGGACGTTCACGTCCTTCTTTCAGAGAACGTAAGTGAACTGACCATCATCGTAGATGATGGTGATGGCAATCTAGGATTGCCATCAATGTACGACAACCCAGGTGGCTGAGGTGCTGTCGGACTCCCATAGAGGGTGCAGACTCGGGGAGTTGTTCATATTTCGAACAGCACCCCCGAACAGCACCCTTGAAGGGGGTGGTCACCGAGTGAATGAATAGACTTACAGGAATGCGCATGGACAGTAGTCTAGTTGGTGTCAGTACGGCAAGTTGGGTTCAAGGACTCCGTTACCCCCCGATCTACGGGGGGGCGGTGGCTACGCGTAACCGCAGGGAACCTCGGGGTGCTTTCTGAAACAAGGCCGTCGCCGCTACGCACTCCGTCCGTTGGGGGAAGAGCGTGCAGGTGCTCCGCACCTTATGCTTCTACGTGCTGACGTTCACGTACGAGTGGAGGGTCACCATCAGCAATGATGATGATCATCACCATCATATACGATCTGCTTTCCAATGGATCGCGCAGCATAAGATCAATGAGGGTTACGCGCGTCTTTCCGAAGGAAGCGCCAGAGGTGAAGCTTCTTTCATTCTTTCACGGCCTTCGGCTTCCTTCGGCTTCCTTCGGCTTCCTTCGGCTTCCTTCGGCTTCCTTCGGCTTCCTTCGGGAAGCTTCACCTCTGGCGCTTTCCGAAGGAAGCCGAAGGCCGTACGTCCTCCCGAAGGAAGGGAACAAGTTCGCTTCCTTCGCTTCCTTCGCTTCCTTCGCTTCCTTCGGAAAGCCGCCAGAGGTGAAGCTTTCCGAAGGAATCGCCAGAGGTGAAGCTTCCCGAAGGAAGCCGAAGGACGGAAACAAGTTCGCTTCCTTCGGAAAGCCGCCAGAGGTGAAGCTTCTTTCATCAAGCCGAAGGAACAAGTTGAGCTTCTTTCATCAAGCCGCCAGAGGTGAAGCTTTCCGAAGGTAGCGCCAGAGGTGAAGCTTCCCGAAGGAAGCCGAAGGACGGAAACAAGTTCGCTTCCTTCGGCAAGCCGCCAGAGGTGAAGCTTCTTTCAGAAAGCCAAAGGAACAAGTTCATCAAGCCGCCAGAGGTGAAGCTTCCCGAAGGAAGCCGCCAGAGGTGCAGCTTCCCGAAGGACGTTCAGAAAAAAGTTGAACCTCAGGCGCTTCCTTCGGAAAGCGAGTGCGTCCGTTGGAGTAACTGCGTGCTTTCTTCAAGACGCCAGAGGTAACCAGTGGTAAGCCGTCCCTCTTCAAGACGTACGTCCTTCGGGGGACGTAGGAATACTTCCTCCTTCTTGCATATAGCGGGTGGTTGTTGATGGTGATCCAAGATCACCATCAAGAGTGATTACGTACACGTCCGCGTGGCTGGTGATCTTTGATCACCATGATCTAGTGCACTACGCGTATTCTCTGGTAACCTCTGGGTGCATTCTGAAAGAATGCTGTCTTTACGAGCGTGCTGATGCTACCAACCTTAGGCTTCTTGATGGTGATCCAAGATCACCCTGAAGAGTGCTATGCGTTGCTTTCTGAAAGAATGCAGTCTTACCGAAGGAAGCCGAAGGAGGAGCGTGCTGGTGCCACCGCCTACGGGGGTCTTATGCGTCGCAGTGCTTTCTGAAACAAGGACTTTCATGGTGATCCAAGATAACCATCATCATCTGCGTCTTCCCGAAGAACGCGCGTTCTTCGAGTGCAGGTTCGGAGCACCTTAGGCTTCTTGAGGGTGATCGAAGCTCACCATGAAGAGTGCGGACGTTCACGTCTGCCAAGCCTAAGAAGCACCCGATCTCTCTTTCCGAAGGAAGCGAAGGAAGCGAAGGAAGCGAAGGAAGCGAAGGAAGCGAAGGAAGCGAAGGAAGCGAAGGAAGCGAAGGAAGCGAGGGAAGCGAGGGAAGCGAAGGAAGCGAAGGAAGCGAAGGAAGCAAGCTTCTTCCCTTCCTTCGGAAAGCGCCAAAGGTGAAACTTGTTTCATCAAGCTCGGGGGACGGAGACTCAGGAAAGCGCAGCAGCTAGGGTAACCTATGGTAACCTCTGGCGTCCTTCAGTGCAAGCATAGACCTTAGGCTGCGCGATCCTTTGGAAAGCACACGGTATATGATGGTGATGGCAATCTCCGATCCTGTGTACACATACAGCGTAGGTATTTTATTTGTATGCTTCCTTCGGAAAGCGCCCGAGGTGAAGCTACGCGAGCGTAAATACGATCAAGTGTACACATCCAGTTTCTGCTCCGCATACACATACTACGTATGCAAATACGTTGTATAGCGATGTCTTTTTACAAAGGACGTCCTTCCTTCGGAAGCAGAGCTTACTGGTTGTAAAATACGATCAAGTGAAATTACAATCCAAGATTGTATACGCAGTATGTGACATACGCAGTAGGTGTACTGTCATAATGCGGCGCGATCCTTTGGAAAGCCTAACGTAGATGATGGTGACCATCCACGCGTAGCCTCTGGTAACCTCTGGGTGCTTTCCGAAGGAAGCGAAACAAGGCCGTGCTGGTGCTCTGCACCTTAGGCTTCTTGATCTTATGCTGCGCGATCCTTTGGAATGCAGATCGACGATGATGGTCAAAGAGTGCTACGCGGACCAAGGAAAGCGGAGCAGCGACGTAAGATGGTCATAGACTTTCTACAGTTTTCGAAGGACGGGCGTATGACCGACGTCCTTCGTAAAGAGACGCCCTGCCCGCGGCCGCGGTGGGGGATTGGCCAAGCCTATCCCCACCGCAGTAGGACAGACATCTCCTATGATGGTCACAAGTTTACAATATTCTTTGATGTCTGCCGGTGTTTCATATGACCGAAATGCGACACGTAAACCCCAAGGACGCTCTTTATTTGGTGAGATTCAAGGCGTCGACTTTGTCGCGCACTCGTCAGAGGTTACGTTGCGTAGCATCAATACGGGTGTTTGTATTGTACAGGCGGCGGATATAACTCAATGGTAGAGTGCTGGAATGTGGCTCCAGAAGTTGGGAGTTCAAATCTCCTTGTTCGCCCTTATTTTTGTAAAAAAAAAACTGGATGATAGCGCACGGGTGTGACCTTCCGTTCACGGAGCAGCCTTACTCCGTACCCTCAAGGGCGTCGAGTGTCGGGCACCCACACCAGAAAGGTTCACCACGGCAAGGTTGGTCATATTCGGTGACCTTTGGGTACGGAAAGATGAGTTATTTTCACCAACAGCTGTCATGGTAGGCAGTTGGGGTTGATAGAACGGTTGCACCCCAAAATACAGCACACATCCAGTTTATGCTCCGCATACACAAACTACGTATGTAAATACGTAGGATAGCGATGTCTTTTTACAAAGGACGTCCTTCCTTCGGAAGAAGAGCTTACTGGATGTAAAATACGCTGTATAATATGGTGATATCCGCCGACCCTCCTCACTCCTTTGGGGGACGGAGATATCCAGTCACGACTCATAATCTCCTTCAGCCCCTCACGATTTGGGAGTTGCGTACGTGCCGTTACCTGCAGATAGTTAGCTCAGTCCGGTTAGAGCATTTCCCTTACAAGGAAGGGGTCATTGGTTCAAATCCAATACTATCTATCAAGTCGATGTATAGGTCGCGTGTTACACAAGCTCCGTGACCGTTAGTTTGTCCAAAACGTTAGGCTGCTTGCCGTAGGGTACCTCCGACATTCTGTATTCTGTAGCATCAACGGACGCGCAGAGGTATCAAGTGCAAGTGGGGGTGCCGAGCTCAGAACGACATACGTTCTGCCAAGTACCCGCGCTCCGCAATACGGACTTCTTTCAGAAAGGATACGCCGTTCCCCTACGACCTTCGGGGGGCGGAGGAAAGCCCCCGTTATTACAGAGGACTAGGCCTTCTTGCATAGGCCATCATTGTAGCTGAGGGGACTCTTCATGAAACGCAGTTCAAGATAAGAGCAGCGCTTTACAAAGGACGCCCTTGCCGAAGGAAGCGAACTTGTTTCCGTCCTTCGGCTTCCTTCGGGAAGCTTCACCTCTGGCGCTTTCCGAAGGAAGCGAAGGAAGCGAAGGAAGCCGAAGGACGTGCGTCCTCCCGAAGGAAGGGCTTCCTTCGGGAAGCTTCACCTCTGGCGGGGAGGACGCCCTTCCCGAAGGAAGGGCTTCCTTCGGGAAGCTTCACCTCTGGCGCTTTCCGAAGGAAGCCGAAGGACGTGCGTCCTCCCGAAAGAAGGGCTTCCTTCGGCTTTCTGAAAGAAGCTTCACCTCTGGCGGCTTTCCGAAGGAAGCGAACTTGTTTTGAAAAAAGCACGTCCTTCGGAAAGCATCACCTCTGGCGGCTTTCCGAAGGAAGCGAACTTGTTTTGAAAAAAGCACGTCCTTCGGAAAGCATCACCTCTGGCGGCTTTCCGAAGGAAGCGAACTTGTTTCCGTCCTTCGGAAAGCTTCACCTCTGGCGGCTTGATGAACGTCCTTCGGGAAGCTTCACCTCTGGCGGCTTTCTGAAAGAAGCTCGGCTTCCTTCGGCTACCTTCGGCTTCCTTCGGCAAGCTTCACCTCTGGCGGGGAGGTCGCCCTTTCTGAAAGAAGCTCAGGAGGACGGCGGCTACAAGTGCACCACCTTCGAGCTCAACGACGTACCCTTTGGGATTACACATCCAGTTTATGCTCCGCATACACATACTACGTCGGCGGAGCCGCACTTGAAAGAAGCAAATACGTTGTATACACATACTACGTATGCAAATACGTTGTATAGCGATGTCTTTTTCCAAAGGACGTCCTTGCTTCGGAAGCGGAGCTTACTGGATGTCAAATACGCTGTATTATCCGGCTCAAATACGGGTACGGTGTTTTACAAGCACGAGGTTGGCGCTTGCTTTGGAAAGATTAATTGTGGTCAACCTGCGGGGGTAACGTAAACGTCCGCGTAAAGGCAATCTACGATCAAGTGTACACAGACTGCGTATGTCACCATCATCATCGATGATGTCCAATACGCAGTATAATACTGCGTATATGACATCCAGTAAGCTCTGCTTCGCTTCGCTATGCGGAGCATAAACTGGATGTGTACCGATCTTAGGCTTCTTGATGGTGATGCGCGGTCCTTTGAAAAGCAGATCGTCGATGATGATGGCAGCGCTGGCGCTGCTGCTAACGTTCACGTTGTGAATCGATCTTAGGCTTCGCGGTCCTTTGGAAAGCATATCGTCGATTATGATCCTAGATGCTGATCGTTTACAAAGTGAACTAATCAAGATGAGGAGGGCACTCCGAACGAGTGTGCTAACGTATCAGGTGCGTCAAGGTCACTGTGCGCAGCTCAATCCGTGAACGATCATCGGCAAGGCTCAAGTGCCGTTACACGTCTGTCCTTCAAAGTGAGGACGAGTACACCACACTACCGATTGTACAGGTAGGGTTGGGCAACGCAAGCCGCAGCCCATGGAACCCAACCAAAGGTTACTCAGCAGAAACAAGGACGCTCAGCTACGTGCGTGGCCGAACGTATATTTTTTAGGTTTATGGCAATATTCGATTGCCCTGACCATCATCTACGATGATGGTCAGGTCATAGTTCACGACGTGCGTCCGTTGGAGTCACTGCGTGCTCTGAACGACGCAACTGCCCCTCCGTTCTTCCAAGGAAGCACATGCATGATGGTGATCGTAGATCACCATGTAAGAGGTTACCCTTCCCTCTTCAAGACGTCCGTCCCCCCGCGGGTCCCTCTTCAAGACGTACGTCCCCGAAGGAAGCCGCCAGAGGTGAAGCTTCTTCCCTTCCTTCGGGAGGACGCACGTCCCCCGCGTCCCCCGAGCTTGATGAAACAAGTTCGCTTCCTTCTGAGCTTCTTTCAGAAAGGGCATCCTCCCGCCAGAGGTGAAGCTTGTTCCCTTCCTTCGGGAGGACGTGCGTCCTCCCGAAGGAAGGGAACAAGTTCGCTTCCCGAAGGACGTGCTTCCTTCGGAAAGCTTCACCTCTGGCGGGAAGGGCGACCTTCGCGTCCTTCGCTTACTTCGCTTCCTTCGGAAAGCGGGGAACGTACGTCTTGAAGAGGGACGCGCATCCTTCGGGGAACCGAGTAAGGTTACGCGGAGCCTTTCTGAAACAAGTCCGTCTTTCCGAAAGAAGCGAAGGACGCCCCTCCTTCGGGAGGAAGAGAGAGCGGGTAGACTCCAACGGACGCACTCTGCGCGCTTCCCTCTGAATGACGTGCGCCCCCCTACGTACCTATACGTACCTATACGTACCTATACGTTACCAAACGTTACCAAACGTTACCATACGTTACCCGAAGGAAGCGAGGTTAGCGCGTTACCCGAAGGAAGCGAGGTTAGCGCGTTACCCGAAGGAAGCGAGGTTAGCGCGTTACCCGAAGGAAGAGAGGTAAGCGCGTTCCCCGAAGGACGGGGGGGGCGTATGGGAACGGAGGGGCACGGACGCAAGTGAACCACCACCAACGGGCTCCCTACGGGAGTGTGAGATCTCCATGTCTTTTTTTGTTCTTACGTCCTTCGGGGACGGCCCGAGGTGAAGCCAACCTCTGGGTTTGTTGATCTTATGCTTCTTGATGGACAACCCAGCTCACCATTCAGAGGGCTGCGCGGTACTTTGGAAAGCAGATCGACGATCTGCTTTCCAAAGGATGGGGATGCAACTGCCTTCGGAGTGCTACGCGGACGTGAACGTCAGCTCGCACGCACTGCGAGCTAATTTTGGTTGTACTCTCACCAGCCTAGCTGGGTCGAGTGCGCGCAATATGAATTGATAAATTCGTACAACAAGCGTATTGTGTTTCGCCTGTACACCCCACAAGTTGTTTACTTAGTGACATGAACGTCGTGAACCGATCCCCGTCCTTTGTAAAGCATATCTTGGATGATGATCTTAGCTAATGATGGCAGCGCGGGCGCTGCTGCTAAGCTGAAAGGCGGAGGTGCGTGCTGCCGTCTACTGCGTGCTGCTGTACGCGTCGTCAACATCTGCTCAGCAGGTGAGCTGCAAGGATGGTCAACTTGGTGCTTCGCATAACTCTAGTGAATCCCAGGGTACCATACATCGGGTCAAGTTCATTTTGTATGAGAACGCATTGCTTTATTATACATACAGCGTATGTACAATCTTCGATTGTAAAGACGGACTATCCATCCTCTGTCTTTCCGAAGGAAGCGCCATAGGTGAAGCTTTCCGTAGGAAGCCGTAGGAAGCCGTAGGAAGCCGAAGGAAGCGAACTTGTTTTGAAAAAAGCGCGTCCTCCATTCCTTCGGGACAACTTGTTCCTTCGGCTTCCTACGGAAAGCTTCACCTATGGCGCTTGCCGAAGGAACAAGTTCATCAAACCGCCATAGGTGAAGCTTCCCGAAGGACGTTCGGCTTCCTACGGAAAGCTTCACCTATGGCGCTTCCTTCGGAAAGAGAGAGCTGGTGTTTCGCAGACGTAAACGTGTCAATCTGTATTCGAGACAACCCAGCCTTAGGCGTCTTTCCTAAGGAGGGGATCGTACATTACGCTTGTGCTTGACGAACCGGAGTAGAGCTGCTCTTCCATTCACAGGTTGCCGGCAGTTATCATTTAGTGTGCAACCCCCCCCCCAAAGCGCTGCTTCGCGCCAGAGGTGAAGCTACGCGAGCGTAAGCACCACCACAACTTTGTGCAGCAGCCGTGGTGTAAAAAACGCGGCTGCTGACGTTCACATCCATAACGTACGTCTTTACGACAAGTAAACGCCCCTATACAGCGTATTAGACATTCAGTAAGCTATGCTTCGCTTCGCTATGCGGAGCATAATCAGGATGTGTATTCGTGGGGCGTGCTTCGCGTCGCTGCGCTTGCAGAAACCTGCGGAGGCGTCAACTTGGTTGATGAACTACACACGACGGTTGTCTAGGAACAAGTAGCTCGCTCTCTGCAAGACGGAGGCAGAGGTTCAACTCTGACCTACTATACAGCGTAGTAGACATCCAGTAAGCTATGGTTCCCAAGGAAGGACGTGCTTTGGAAAAAGACATGGCTATACAACGTATTTGCTTCTTTCAAGGGCGGCTCCGCCGACGTAGTATGTGTATACAACGTATTTGCTTATTTCAAGGGCGGCTCCGCCGACGTAGTATGTGTATACAACGTATTTGCTTATTTCAAGGGCGGCTCCGCCGACGTAGTATGTGTATACAACGTATTTGCTTATTTCAAGGGCGGCTCCGCCGACGTAGTATGTGTATACAACGTATTTGCTTCTTTCAAGGGCGGCTACGCCGACGTAGTATGTGTATGCGGAGCAGAAACTGGATGTGTACAGGGGAGGCAAACGTAAGGCATACGTGGGATACAGCATATAGGCAACCGCCGACTGTGATTGCAAGTAAGCTGGCAAGTGAACCTCCGTATTCGGTGATGATGGGGAGCGTGGCTCCCCACCAGCATCGACAAGTATCTAAACATAATCAACTTGAGGGTCTGATCCTGGCTCCAGATAAACGCGAGAATTAGGTCTTAGACATGCAAGTCGAACGCATTGCCCAGGAAGAGCAGTGAGTGGCGAACGGGTGAGTAATGCCGAGAACCTCTACTAACAAGTTCAGGATATCCGATTAGTCTCGGCTAATACTGAATATGTTGCTTCTTTTTTATCAACTAGAGGTAGAACCATAATACGCTCGCGAAGCAGAGCTTAGCAGGAATGAGTACACTCTAGTGATAAGCTCGGCTTCGGGAGAGAAAATAGAGCGGATAACCATACAAACAAGGTACCTACGCAGTAGGTGTAGTTCACTTGGGGAACGATTATCATCTTCAATCAAGATCAGATCAAGTCAACTATACATACAGCGGAGGAAAATTGGTTGTAGGTAAGCTCTGCTACGCGAGCGAAAATCCGCGGTAGAAAAGATCACCTCAAGTCGAGCCACACCCAAGCACAGAGGCAACAAAAAGATTTAGGTAAGCTCAGCTTCGCTATGCGGAGCAGAATTGCGTGAGGGTATATGCCGGGTTTGTTTTGTTGATACGGTAGGCGTATGCGCTATTCACAAGAGAAAAACACCCAAGTGTAACCTTCAGCTAGGCTCCAGGTCAAGTACGTAGTACACAGCGCGTCGCGCAAACGGGTGGCAATCAGACAGCGGCGCTTGATTGACGTGCGCGTGGATCAAAGATGACCATCATCTACGATATGCTTTCCAAAGGATCGCGCACCTCAAGGTCAATGCGTGATCTTCAAGACGCCAGAGGTGACCAGCGTTGACCAGAGGAGAGCAGAGGTTACCCAAGCTGCAGCGCTTACCAGAGTATCCGACCCCCGCGGGGGACGGAGAAAGGTTACGCGTAACCTTCCTCCGTCATACCGCCAGAGGTGAAGCTTTCCGAAGGAAGCGCCAGAGGTGAAGCTTCCCGAAGGACGCGCTTTTTTCAAAACAAGTTGCTTCCTTCGGGAACCTCTGGCGCTTCCTTCGGAAAGCCGCCAGAGGTGAAGCTTTCCGAAGGAAGCCGAAGGAAGCGAAGGACGCCCTTCCTTCGGGAGGAAGCCGAAGGACGTGCTTTTTTCAAAACAAGTTGGCTTCCTTCGGCTTACTTCGGCTTACTTCGGCTTCCTTCGGAAAGCCGCCACCCCGCCAGAGGTGAAGCTTCCCGAAGGAAGCGAAGGACGCCCTTCCTTCGGGAGGAAGCCGAAGGACGGAAACAAGTTCATCAAGCCGAAGGACGCGCTTTTTTAAAAACAAGTAGGCTTCCTAGGGAAAGAGAGAGGGGGTGAATTGCAGACGTGCGTCCGTTGGCGTGACTGCGTTCAAGACGGCGTATACCCAGGGTGCTACTTGATGGTGAACCAAGATCACCATTCAGAGAGCTACGCAGAGGTCAACGTCAGCACGACTTGACCATCAGCGACGATCTGCTTTCCTTTGGAAAGCAGATCGTCGATGATGATCATAGAAGAGGAGCGTTCCCCAAGGGGAATAATTTGCTTGTTAATGAATCTCGGTGAGATTATGATAGTTGGTGGGGTGATGGCTTACCAAGTCTGTGATCTCTAGCTGGACAGTGATGTTGATCAGCCACACTGGAACTGAAACAAGGTCCAGTCTTGTACGCAAGGCAGCAGTCAGGAATATTGGACGTGCGACCTGGACGCTGAAACTAGAAGATCCTATCGCATACAGCGACGTGGGGCAGTTGTATATACAGAACAGAATGCCAAAACTCGCACATGCTCTAAGGATACAAATTGGGGGAAGCGTCGCAGATTTCCACCTTCTGGTAAGGTGGAACTGTAAGCTGCATCTAACATGGAGAACCCCAGCCAAGCCTCATATCTATACGGTCATTACTGGGCTGTAGTAAGGGTGAGTCTGGGGGACCCTCCCAACTGTTCCAACGGTTGAAACCAACTAACAGGGGCTGCCTTGATGGTGATCTACGATCACCATCGATGATCAACTACGTTGATCATCACCCGACAAGGGCGTGCGCTCTGCTTCTTTCAGAGAGCGCGCACGTCAAGTCAGGGGAGGCGGTCCCCCCTACGCCTGATTGGGTCACGTCGATCAGGTGGTAAGCAGGGAGTAACGCCGGACCAACTGAAAAACGTAGGGGACGTCTTGGCAAGGTAAGTACTTAGGTATTAGAGATCCGTAAGGCGACAGCCGGCGCTGCTGATGATGATCGTAGTTCACCATCATCAAACCACAAGTCTGCTTGTGTAGCAGCTGATTGTCGTAATGGGGTAGCGAAGCTCTACGCAAAACACCGATAGTTCCTAGCATGGGTAATCGTTTGATGTGTATCACCTGATCTGTCTAAGCGGACAGGTGAAGACACAGCACCATGCACTGAAATATCAGTATTGGTCCGAGTCTTGGCGTGCAAGATTTAAGGCGATGGTGATCTTCGGTCACCAGCCAACGTTCAAGGCAGGTCGTGGGGGGCGCGTCCAGCACCCCCCCTTGGAGACTGGAAAGACCCGGTGGATAGGAGCGATACCAAAAGCAAAGAGGTTAGATGCGGAACAGGGAAACCCGACTCATCTGGATCGCTAAAATACAAGCGGTTAAGGTGTACAACGTCAAGTCAGGATGAGTTGAGGAAAGGATGCTCGAGGAAGGTACAACTCCCTACCGATGGTTACATCGGATCGCCTAAAAAGGGAAGGCTGTAATGGCCGGGGAATCCTGAATTCGGGCGCAGTAATGTCGTGAATTTACTGGTGGGTCCTGGATACGATCCAAGATCATGGCTCACGACGTCTTCAGAGGCGCTCAACCACTGGAGAGCTCAAATATGACCAAGGACAACAAGCTGGAGGTCGCCGAACGGACAGACTTCGCAGATGGTTCTGGACTCATCACTTGACCTACGATCGAAGAACGTGAACCAATTCCACCAGTGAGCATCAGTCTTTGAAAAGAGGATGCCTACCAAAGTATCAATCCCTGCGGGATTGTGAACTAACCTTGAGGTGAAATACTCACGGTGCGTAATCATTCGGTGAGTGTGTACCGGTCCAATCCCTATGGGATTGGTCAGTGTATTTGCATACTACGTATGCGTGACGATGACAGTGCACCCAAAACAACGCAAACACGCCAACACTAGAAAACCCGACGAGCGGTATAGCACCCGCGGTTCGTGCAGCACCAAACAACCAAAACCCAAACCTGCAGTCCACGTCCGTGAACCCAACCCGGCACACAAAGGGCGCTCAGCTACAAAACCTCGGAGAACCTTGCGTCTATAGGTCTCTGACCACAAGCTGCTAGAGCTTCTGACTCAAATCAAGTGTAAAGGCGAGGAGGTCCGTTCCCTGGCAGCTACCAGTAACTGGGATCGGGTGTGGCTCGACATTGATTGGAGTTGGGTCCAACAAACAGTTTATAATAAACAATTGCAAATTTTTCAACTCGCCAAGTCAACTGAGGCTCAGTCGGGTACTGCGCGTACGGTGGAATTATGTCAACTCGACCTGATCGCGACTCCGGCCGCAAAACTGTAGGCGGTTCGCCGAGTTGCTCACGATTCTCGAGGGAAACGTACCGGCGGGGTAGACGGCATCGCTCAACTCACTAACCTGCAGAAACTGCAGCTGGCAGCTTCACTGACTATAGACAAGCAGGCGTCGCCTGTTAAGCGTATCTGGATCCCCAAACCCGGCACCGACGAGAAGCGCCCTCTGGGCATCCCCACGCTGGTGGATCGAGCTAAACAGGCGCTGTTCAAGTCAGCGCTTGAACCTCAAGGGGAGTCACGGTTTGAGCCCACTTCCTATGGGTTTAGACCTGGACGTAAACCGGCGGACGCGATAAAAGCAATTTGGAACAGTTTATTTCGGAAAGCTAAATGGGTTTTAGACGCGGATATAGAAAAATGTTTTGACCGAATTGACCATGAGTACTTATTGAAGAAACTTGGGTATGAAACCAATTCCTTAATATACCAACAAATACACGCTTGGCTTAAGGCGGGAATCCTTGAACGGGGACAACCCTTTCCGGGTACGAACCCTGGAGGAACCCCTCAAGGGGGTGTTATCTCACCTCTACTTGCCAACATAGCGTTGGATGGTATGATCGAGTCCATTGCACAGGCGGTCGAGAAACATCATGGCAAACAAGCGGTAGGAAATACCTCCACGTCTATAGGTATGCAGATGATTTTGTGATTCTTGCGGACACTACAAGTGCAATAGAACGTGCGCGTGAGGGTGCCATCGAGTTTTTGGCGCAAGTCAGTCTGAACCTAAAACAAGCAAAAACCCGAATAGTTTACACGGGGGATGCTTCGTAAAGTGATGGTGGTGACAAGTCATTCGTATTTCTAGGCATGAAATTCCTACAATTCGTGGTCAAAAGCAAATATAAACGCACTAAAATTGGATCAACAACAACCAACGTTGGACTTTTCATCACTCCAAGTAAAAAATCGGTAGACAGACATTTTACCCAAGTACGTGAGGTTTTGCATAGATGTACCTCGGCTCAGCAAGTGGTAGATCAACTAAATCCTATCATCCGCGGGTGGGTAAATTATGCTAAATATAGCACTGCGCGTACGGCCAAGCAAGTAGGTCACTGGAATAAACGCCTATACCTTAGGCTTAGCAATTGGGTTAAACGCACATTTGGAACTAGGAAGCGATTGAAACAAGTTTGGACCACAAAAGGGGGGGACCGTTGGAGGTTTTACTACAGCAAACCCAATGGTCAACTAGTGACCCTGTACACGTATGGAGAAGGATCGTATGCTTTGACCAAGTATGTAGCGGTCCAGTCTCAAAAGACACCATACGACGGGGATGTAAAGTACTGGAGCAAACGCCTTAAGACGTACGTCGGCGCGAGCCAAGTGCATGCGAAGATTCTGGACCGGCAAAAGAGCAATTGTGGTATATGTGGGGTCCCGTTTCTAGCCATAGAAGACACAATATATCACATAGATCACCGGATTCGGAGTGCAGATGGGGGTACCAATCAACTTTCCAACCTACAAGCGGTTCATATTTGGTGTCACGAGGGTAAGACGGCCAAAGAAAACCGTCGAATCCGCTCTGATAGGGAGCAAAATTCACCAGACCTTACACACCCGTAGGGGGTGTGCACACTCACCCCCTGCTGCGAAGGAAAGGTGTGTGTGTAGCCGTATTTCATCAAGCTCAAGGTCTGTTCCTCATCAGCAAGCAACAACCAACATTACAGAGTAGCCGTGTGATGCGTGAGTATCATGCACGGTTTCGGAGGAGAAGTCTTGCAGGGATAGTAACTTGCAGGGCTCACTCTCTAACAATGAGCGCAAGCTTGATCCAGCCTAATTCGTGGGTGAAAAGGTAGAAAGCCTTCGGGTCGTAAAACCCAAAAACCAAAAGGATCATGACCATTTGGTGTTAAGCCCCGACTAATCTCGTGCCAGCAGTCGCGGTAATACGAGGGGGGCGAGCGTTATCTGCATTGACTGGGCGTAAAGGGCACGTAGGCGGTTGAATAGGAGAAAAGTTCAAGGCTGCTACACACTAGTAGAAATGCTTTTCGGGACATTCATACTCGAGTTGGGCTCAAGTGAGTAGAGTTCCTGCAATAGGGGTAAAATCCGCCAATAACAGGAAAAATGCCAGAGGGTGAAAACAGCAAGCTAGAGCCAACTGACGCTGAGGTGCGAAAGCATGGGGAGCGAATAGGATGTGCGACCTGTTCGCTGGTGAAGGCAACGAACCGGCGGATCCTCGCCACTGAGAGTATTCTCTTCAGAATCCCACAAAAAAAAATCGGCAGCAGTCACTACACTAGTAAACGTACGCCCAAAGACTCCGAAGGGTGAGCGAACACTAGCACACTGAGCCCGACAGGGATGGCGGGATCAACTTATTCTTCATGCCCAAGTTTTACCATACAACTCGTATACATTGCAAATGTGTACACATACTGCGTATGTAAATACGCTGTATACGCGAACGCACTTATGCTCCGCATAGCGAAGCGAAGCAGAGCTTAGTCCTGGTCGGGAGGCACGAAAGCCTCAGTACCTTTCGAGCTCCCCTCCGAAAGCGAAGGTGCGCCGCACTGCATGTGCTTCGCAGAGCAGAGTACATGCAACCCTCAACGTATGGAAACAAAGGGACTCCTAGGAAATACCCGCCGCAGCCGCGTACGTTCACGTGATCATCAGCACAGCTGCAGCTGATGACAATCCCTGTGGGGTTGGTGATGATGTGAACTTAATTCTATAGCTTCGGGTGGGCTCGCATCCGTTCGGGTGCGAGGTCGGAGAAAAGCATGGCCCACACTTAGAGACTGGCCATCAAAGGGTGAAGCTGGGACAAAAGAGGTGAAAGGCTCAGGGATCGACGCCTGACGAACCACGAGCACGTGAACAACTGGTCTACGTAAGAAACCTGTGACTTAAAGTACCGTCAACGCTCAAGCAGGGTGGCTATTGATCCCCGCTGACGGCGCTCCTCGCTGGCGCTTTCAGGAACCCCTGCACTCGGAATAACGAGGCAAGCTACATATGGGTGGGCGTCGTATCCTTGGGCGTTCACGAATTTCCCCATAGCTTCGGTGCAAAGCAGGAGGCCAGTCAACACAAATGAAGAATAGGAACAGGGTAAACTATCACCATCTACCATGGCTACATATATTGAGGGTTCAACCGTCGTAAAAATGGTTTGTTGACTGGTAGGGCTTGAAGTCGTGTGCCGTGGGCTAGGTGCCAACTGACTGACGGTGATAGTGTAGGATGAGGTAATAAGCAAACGGCCCGTCGTAATGGCTGGTATATGCCTACGTACCTCCGATGTACCAATTGTATAGACAAGCGCTCTAGCTTCAATCAAGCTGTTCCCCTTATATGTACACCAACTCGAGTTCATGGCTGTAGATGCGGACTCGAGGCCCAAGCACACCATAAGGGAACAGTGGTTTCTACGAAGAACGTGCTGAATGTGAAAACTTGGGATAAATTGAACTGGAAAGCGATTGAGCTTTTCGTACGTAAAATACAGCGTAAAATATACAAAGCAGTTAAAGAAGAACGGAAAAGCGAGGCCCGACGATGGCAAAGAGTGCTTCTGCGGTCGACCGCGTCCAAGTACCTGGCGGTTCGTCGCGTCACTCAAGACAGTCGCGGGAAGCGCACGGCAGGTGTTGATGGTGTTAAGCAACTGACACCGATACAGCGGATGGAGTTGGCGCGTAAGCTCCAATTAGACCGCGCAGCTGACCGCATACGTCGAATTCACATACCCAAACCAGGTAAACGGGAAAAACGGCCATTAGGTATACCCACAATTAGGGACAGAGCGAAGCAGGCTTTGGCGCTCCTTGTGCTTGAACCCTACTACGAGGCTCTGTTCGACCCAAATAGCTACGGATTCCGACCAGGGCGTAGTTGCCATGATGCGCTGCAGGCCATCTTCTTATCCAGTTCGCACAAGGCCAAGTACGTGCTGGATGCCGACATTGCGAAATGCTTTGACTCTATAGACCACCAAGCCTTGCTCGACAAACTTGGACTAGCCGATTTTCCAGAAATGGAGCGGCAAGTTCAAGCCTGGCTAAAAGCGGGCATAATGGATGGGGATGTTTTCTTTGAGCCTGAACGAGGTACGCCGCAGGGCGGCGTCCTCTCTCCTTTGCTTGCTAACTGGGCGCTCAACGGAATGGAGATGGCTGTGCTGCAGTTTATCAAGACCCTCGACCTTCCCAAGGTGCCTAAACCGAAGGGGTCACGCGAGTCGAAAGCCAGTGTCATCAGATATGCAGATGACTTCGGAGTGCTGCATCCGCAACGAGAGGCCGTCGAAGCCTGTCAGACCTTCCTGTCTAATTGGCTTGCTAAGCTCGGACTCTAGCTCAATTTGGAAAAAACGCGAATCGCACACACACTAGAGCGTGTCGTCGGAAGAGTAGGATTTGACTTTCTAGGTTTCACGGTAAGACAGTTCCCGGTAGGAAAGTATCGGGTGAAAAAGAGTCTACGCAATCTGGAGAAACCTTTTCGAACGATAATACAGGTATCTCGTGCCAAAACCAAAGCGCACATCCACAGTATTTATGCTCCGCCTAGCGAAGCGAAGCAGAGCTAAGGGTATATTGCGCCAATGCCAACAAGTTATGCCTCTTTTGGCTCAACTCAATCCTAAAATAACTGGATGGTCCAATTACTTTGGCTACGGGGCTGGTTATAGGATTTTATCATGGTGTGACTATAAACTCTATCGACTACTTATGTGGTGGGCCAGCAAAAAGCATCCCACTCGTACGTATCGATGGATAGTCAACAAGTATTTTGTAGGGTTCGGAATGGTAAACTCGCCCAGGAACTGGGTGTTTGGCTACGTAGATGCGGGCTCAACTATTACATTAAATCAGCACACAGACGCCGGCATCAAACGCCCAATAAAAGTTTAGGGCGACGCAAGTCCATACGACGGAAACGACAAGTACTGGACGCCAAGACTTAATAGCACGGCCGTTATGTCAGCTACGGGGCAGAAACTGATACAGCGCCAACAAGGGCGATGCAACTGGTGTCAGCTCCCGTTTTTTCCTTCCGACGTGATAGAGCGAGATCACATTCTTCCGAAAGCCAAGGGAGGGGCCCATCGGTTAGCGAACTTCCAGCTAGTACACGGGCACTGCCACGATGCAAAATCCGCTCAGGACCGAGCTGCGCAGAAAATCATCTAGGTCAAGGGCATACCGTGTCTGCCCTCTTCAAAGATCGAAGGCGTAAGCAGGGGGCCCTGCATTGCGTTAGCCCTGGTTTATTGCGACGAAACGTCAAGTGTGTGCAATGGTGTAAACATTTCGAATTCGGAGGTGCCAGAAATGCCGCGCACCCGACGATGCGCATACGCGTTGTCCTGGTGCACGACAAGCCAACCTTATAGGTTGGTAACCTGGGTGTGAAAAACTTTAATGGCGGTACAACGAGGAGCCGTATGATGGGCAACTATCACGTACGGTTCTGAAGTAGGGGTGTCATCGAAGGGTGACATCTACTATAACTAGAGACCCTAGTAGTCCATGCCCGTAACGATGAACATTAGCCGTCGGCACTCCACATATGTATTCAATGTGTATGTTCGGTGGAAATAGCTAACGCATTAAATGTTCCGCCTAGGGACTACAAGTGCGCCCGGCAACTCATATGAGGCCGTGCCACGCGGTGCTGCAAACAGCACCTACTGGCCGAGATTCTCGCTATATCTTGGTGTCGTCGCGGTTAGGTCAAAGCTCAAGCCGGGCAACCTCCTCTCCACAGAGGACTTGCCGCCGGTAGGGGCAGACCCCTGCACCCTATCGTCAGGCCAAACATAGCATCCGCGCTAGAAGCATCTTCGTCCCGCTAAGCGGTTACGCGTCCGAAGGTGCAAGACACAAATCTGAGGGGTCAGAGCTGAGTGGCCCAAAGCGATTCCACAAGTACCCTCGAACCTAGGGGCACACCTTGACCGTCATGGGGTGTGAGCATCGGACATCCGGTGGTCTCGCAACTCCCGCCCACTCAGGCGGGCGTTCGCGAGAAATTAGGCCGCTTCCTTTGGTTGTAGGAGGAGGCGGAGCGAGCCTAATCTTGAGGTGGGATAAACCCATCGAAATGTGGACAATTCGCGACCCTACAGATTTGGCTGACACACAGCGCTGCTCAGTTACCACGCAGGCAGTGTCAGCCCCGCAGCCTTACGGCACGGAATCTGCGGATCCGTCCGTGCCCGATATAGGCTACGGTAGGTTCATATGAGTATCCGGGGATTGCCTAAAGGTGATAACACCTAAGGCAACGGAGCTGCTATACCGTCGCTCCCGGGGTGATGGTAATCATAGATTGCCACCATGATGAGCTATGATCACCATGAACTGGAGACCCACGACCCCCATAGACTATGACACCCAAGTGTCAGCGTCCGACAAGGTGATGATCTTCGCCAATGGGTGTTCGACTCCGGTATGGGAGCGACGCCGCGACTCCTAGAAAGAGCCGCGCGTAAGTTGCGCTGATCGCCCTGGGCGGTCAGCTCAACTGAAGAGCAGCAGTTATAATTTTGTTAGATAATATGGAATGACGGCCTGGATAGGCTAGACTATGCGAATAATCAACAACATAAAATCAAATCAGCCCATTGCGTCCCTTCCCTCCAGAACGTACGCGCGGTGGTTCGCGTCAAAGCGTAGTGGTGACGCCTCGCCGTCCGTACCCGCCGGAGGTAAACAGGCCAACGAGCGACATAGCGACAACGCGTCCAAAAGGCTAACAAGCCTCATTAATCAGGTCCATAAATGTCCGACCGCGGCCATCGACCGCAACCTGTACAGAATACTGTGCGACCCTCAGTTCCTGACTAGGGCGTATCTAAACATCAAAAGCAAACCGGGAAATATGACCCCAGGTATCGTACCCGAAACCCTGGACGGTATGTCCCACCAAGTGTTGGTGCAAATGGCCTCGGAACTGAAAACTGCAACCTTCCGATTCAAACCCGGCCGCCGAGTCTCTATACCCAAGCGGTCGGGAGGGTCGCGACCAATTACGGTGGCACCCCCACGGGATAAAATCGTCCAAGAGGCCATCCGTATGATCTTAGAAGCCATCTATGAGCCCACGTTCAGCTCAAACAGCCATGGGTTTCGCGTGGGGAAAAGCCCCCACACCGCTCTGCGGCAGACACTACAGCAGTTTCAACCTGCGACGTGGATCATCGAGGGTGATTTCGCCAAGTGCTTCGACTCTATACCACACGACCGCCTGATGCAAGTGCTCGAAGAGAAAATCCGAGACCGACAATTCACCAACCTGATAGCAAAGAGTCTAGGCGCGGGCTACATGCAGTTCAGGCGATTTGCCTCCGACATCGTAGGCACACCGCAAGGCTCCATAATAAGCCCAATCTTGGCCAACATCTACTTGCACCAAGTGGACGTATTCGTCGAGGACCTCAAAAGAGCATTTGATCGCGGCACCCGAGCCAAAAACACCAAAGAAGCGGAGCGGCTGATGCGCCAGCTCACCGCGGCCCAAATGGCAGACAACGTCCGCGAAGCCGCGCGGTTACGCAAGCTGGTCCAAAGTCAGCCGGTTATGGACTACCACGACACATCCTACCGAAGGCTGGTCTACATACGCTACGCAGACGACTGGCTCATTGGAGTGCGTGGCTCCTACGCCGAAGCCTCTGAAATACGAGATAAGGTTTGCGCGTTCTGCAAGGATAAGCTCGGACTAACAGTCCATCAGGAAAAAACAAAAATTACCAACATTATCCGCGAGCGCGCAGTCTTCTTAGGGGTAGAGGTGTTTAGATCAAAAGTCGTGAAATATTCGAGGGTTAAGCGCAAAGGTGAAATTAAGCCCTACAAGCAGAGACAAAACCGGAAACTGGTGGCTGCCGCGAATCTGGACCGGATCCGTAGTAAACTCATATCGTGCGGGTTTCTGAGCGATCGTGATTTACCAACGCCGCGATTCCTGTGGCTCCACCTGCAACATCGGCATATTCTGCACATGTACAACTCGGTGATGCGAGGCTACCTAAACTACTACTCATTCGCACTCAACTACAGTACGGTGGCACGATGGCTCCGATGGGTCATGTACACTTCCGCAGCGAAACTGCTATCGGCAAAATTTAAAAGATCGGTCCGAGCAACATTCCTCAAGTTTGGTCGAACCCTCAAAGACCCGCACAGTCAATCCGAGATGTTCCGCCCACGTACTAGATACACAGGCGAGTTCAACATAAAGGCCGTCTCAACTATCTCGGGTCTATATGCGGGATACAAATCCGTTGCCACGCTAGACGGGTGAGCCTGCGGGGTCTGCGGATCCGAGTACCGGGTAGAAATGCATCACGTCCGCGCCATGAAAGATCTCAATCCTGCTCTGTCTGTGGTTGACCGACTACACATACTACGTCGGCGGAGCCGTACTTGAAAGAAGCAAATACGTTGTATAATGGTGCGAGCCCGTCGCAAGCAAATTCCGCTATGCCGAGAGTGTCATATGCATCACCATCGAGGTACACGGGCTGAGGAGCATACCCAAACTGAGAGAGCTTTAGATTAGATACGACCAACAAGAGAAAGGAAAAAGGGGAGTAACCATGAGCAGAGCTGATGGTCATCATCATCATCATCGATGATGATGAGTTCACGCTCTTCTTTCATAGAACGACGCGCGAACACTCATTCGTCGAACGATAACTCGACCAAGTAACAGTAGCCCAAGCGCGGGCGCACACTCCGTGAGGGCGCGCACCCTGGACAAGGACAGGCTAGAGACCCAGACGCCGTAGCGCCAGACGACCGTTTCCCCCTCCAAAATTCTCCTCAAGAGGGTAGACGGTCGTCAGCACCCACGGGGTGTATGAAAAGTACGCGCAGGCGAAAGGCAGCTGGGAAACTAGACCAAAAGAGTGAGGGGCCGTTCACGGCCATTATGATGGAAAGCCGTATGATGGGAAACTATCACGTACGGTTTGGGAAAGGGGGAGCGTTCTCCGCCTCTACAAAAACTGGTAGCACAAGGTCAGCCCAGAGAGGTGGAAGCGTTTCTCTAGTTCACCCGCAAGGTTCAAACTTGAAGGAATTGACGGGGGCCTATACAAACGGTGGAGCATGTGGTTTAATCCGAGTGCGACCAGCAAAGGACCCGCACACACTGCGCTTGACCTGCGCCATCCCTGTTGGACGGGGTGAGCCTACCTGGACGTGCATACCGAGTAATCGGTCTGTGCCAAGCTCCAGGGACAATGTAAGTACAACAGGCAGTTGGGGCCTGTATACTGCTAGGCTGAACGGTACACGGCTAACGAAAGTAAACTGCGCATTATAAGGCTTCCTCAAACCAGTCTGACGGAAACCAACTGATCACCGTCATAAGAGCCCGGATCCTTTTCCTCGGATTGGAAGGGTCGTCCAATCGAACGGGCTCGGGAGTAAAGCGCAGAGCCTAAATACCTGGTCGTGTATGCGGTGTCAACTGGGTAAGCCCTTATGGCTGCACAAGACACCAGACTTCGTAAAGCAGCTCCATAGCATGACCTTACGCGGAGCTGCTCCAAAAGGTTTGGGGGCTTGGGCTAGGTTGTGAGCAATTGCAACCAATGCCACAAGGGTAGAAGATCCTGCAAAAAGCCAAAGCGTTATCGTAATGATGACGATAAGGATCTTTATGGTCCTAACTCCTAAAGAGTGCTGACTTGCACATGGGGCGAGATCTGCTGCCTTGTCCAAAGTGGAATTCAGTCCGGGAGTTCAGCCCCATTGAATCGTCTGGGAGGGCGAAACCAAAATATTCACACCACAAACAGATGACATTCGAGCGGTTGTTCTACGATCTGAATCGGAAACAATGCGAGAGCTACGTATTCCAACTACAACAGGAGATCGCAGTTGCTTGCATGCAGAATGGCGCCCACAGTGTTTTACAATTGCAACATAAATTGATACCAAGTAATGAGGCACGAGCCCTCAGTGTATTCAGGGTAGTCACCAACCCTGGGGGTCAAACCCCGGGGGTGGACGGCGTGGTCTGGACATCTTCAAAGGACATAATGGATACGATGGTTCGGCTTAAGGACTTGTCCAAGTACAAAGCTCAGCCTGTGCGACGTGTGCACATTCCAAAAGCATCTGGGGGTCAGAGGCCATTAGGTATCCCGACAATGTATGACCGGGCGGTACAGACTCTGTACAACATGGCATTATAACCTATAGAGGCGTCGACGTCCGATACCAGAAGCTACGGATATAAGAGACACTACAGTGTACACGACGCAGCTAAGTACCTAAAAACGGTGATGGGTAGCATGTACGCCCCTCGCTGGGTGCTAGAAGCCGATATCTCGAAATTTTTCGACGAGCTGTCTCATGTCTGGCTTCTGGAAAACATACCTCTCCCCAAGCCCATATTAAAGGAGTTGCTACGTGCTGGGTTTATACGGGGAGGTTCGTACGAAGACACGATCAAAGGAACACCTCAAGGTGGCCCGATTTCGCCGACTATAGCTAATATGGCACTGAACGGTTTAGAAGCCTGTCTTGGCTCAGACTTTAAGCTCGTACGTTACGCGGACGATTTCGTGGTCATAGGAAAAACAAAAGCGCTGCTTGAAACTGAAGCACTTGCACGCATAGTGAGCTTCCTAGACCCCCGCGGGCTGCGCTTAAATATGGACAAGACCCTAATCACTTGTATTGAACAGGGATTTGACTTTCTTGGATTCAACTTCAGAGAATACCCTGTAGCCCGTCGAGCTTAGGGCTACAAGAAGGGTATTTTTCTGGTCAAACCGAGCAAGCATAAAATCCAAGGAGCGCGTGCCCAAGTACGTCAGATCGTGAAGAAACATCGGCACGGGCCAGTAGCTGTTCTAATTACCAAACTCAACCCTTTCTTGCGCGGGTGGGCCGAACACTACAAGGCGGTCACGTCGAAAAAGGTGTTCAGTAGCCTTGGGCATTACACCTGGCAGAGTGTCTGGCGATTGCTGAAAGCGCGCCACCCACGCAGGCCTCGGCGTGTATTGCGACAAAAGTACTTCAAATCCAGGGAGGGCAATAACTGGGTTCTGTTCAGTCACACCGAACAAGGACGAGAAATCACCCTCTTCCAGATTGGATGGGTGACTATTCAGCGACACGTTCTCTGCAAGTCGCTGAATCCTTTCCTTCCCGAGAACCAGATGTACTTTGCTCGGCGAACCGCCAGGGTCGGAAAAACGTCACAACAGCTAAGCTCTCAAGAGAAAATCCTTTCTCAGAGGCAGCAAGGTCGTTGTCCGGTATGTGACCTGCCCCTGCTGAATGCGGACTCGCGTCAACCCACCCCCTTGGAGACTCACCACGCACTCGCTAAGCGAGACGGGGGCGGGTACGACCTAGCCAATCTCCGATTGTTGCACAAAACATGCCACTTGCAAATTACGCACAGCAAGAATTCTGCATTAAGAGCGGCCTGGATCGCGACCGGGATCATATGCGAAAATCGCCCGACGGAAATGGACAACTTCCGCCCAACATAAGACGTTAACGTCAGGTCGGCGGGGCATGTCGAATACCCCGGGAACTTCACCTTATGAGCCGGAACGTTACTGGGCAGATACGTCGAAGCCGAATGAGGGGAAACTCTCACGTTCGGTTTTAATGGGGGGAAAGCTTGCGAGGGCCTACCTATCCAACTTAATCCGCGTAAAACCTTACCAGATTTTGTATTTATGGAAAATGTAACTCAATTCGTTGATTGTTGTGTTTGTGCTGGTCGTATTGTTGACTAGTTCACGACGAGAACGTTAGCTCTGCTTCGCTTCGCTATGCGGAGCATAACACCCAACGGGTCTTATGATCGACCACCACGCAACTTTTAGACGCCAAGTAATCAAGCATAGCTAACACACCATACCCTCGATTTGTCGTAACCACGGTCCTTCTCAACAATAGTGGCCAAGCGCTCAAGTTGCGGGCAGTGCTCTGGTAATGTTTGCAATGTGAAATAACGGATTCCATAAACAAGTGTTGCATGGCTGTCTACAGTTCGTGTTGAATGCGTAAGGTTCATTCCTCTCGTAAACGAGCGCAATTCCTATTTATTCCGTATCCAAGGGATCAATCAATTTTACACCTAGTCTATTCTTCAATTTTGATTACCTGGACCCGAATAACCGAACTTTCTTCGGAGTTCATTCTGCTACGTTATCTATGTGCGAATCAACTGCAGGGAACTAACTGTCAAGTCGTCATGACCTCCATAATCTGGGCTACTCATGTGCTACAAAGAAAAGGACAAAGGGAAGCAAAGATGTGAATCTGAGCGAGTCCTTAAAACTTTTCTCAGTTCGGATTGATTTCTGCAACTTGAAATCATCAAGCTGGAATCGTTAGTAATCGTTAATCAGCACGTAACGGTGAATACGTACCTGGGCCTTGTACATACCGCCCGTCACGCCCGAGAAGATAGCTGGGTTTTAGGCTGAGCACTAACTGAATTGTTGCCGTTTTTGGCCGCTTGGTCTACAAACGTCATGTTCAGGGGTTGTTCATTCAGAACACGGTTGACGACTTGGGTGAAGTCGAAACTGGTAAGAGTGGGGGAACCGGCTCTTGGAGCAAAACATTATTACATGTTTGGTTGGTTGATGTCCATGGAACGCCAGGTCTCAGCGTGGGACGACGCCCTGGGTTTACGCTCGCCAAGCCGAGCTTACCCCAGGCCCAGGCAATACAACAGCTCGGGATATTTCCTATACGACAGTACGTCGTCACATGTGCGTATTTGTTTCCTTTGATGTACGTACAGCCTCCGGGCACGCGGCTCCACATCCAGTTTATGCACCGCCTACACCTACTACGTCGGCGGAGCCGCACTTGAAAGAAGCAAATACGTTGTCTATCCATGTGTTTTTACAAAGCACGTCCTTGCTTCGGAAGCAGCGCTTACTGGATGTCAAATACGCTGTATAAACCCGCTAATCGGCCAACCAAAGGATACACCGCCTAACCTCAGTGTGTCCACACATACACCTTTCAGCATAGCTGACGGACTTTTGGCACAACACCTTTGTACAACGTCTAGAGGTTACCAGAGTCTACGCTGCTACACCTTCGCAAGGTACGCGTAGTCATCTTAACGTTCACTTCGTGCTTTCTCAAGATGGTGATCAAAGCTCTGCTTCGCGAGCGTAATATCACCAACATATACGGTCGTCCTTCGTAAACCTCGGATTCTGTGGTCCTTCGTAAGCCTTCCTCCGTCTTTCCCAAGGACGCGCAACCAGCCCCAAGTATGCAAAGGACGTGCTTCCCGAAGGAAGGGAACAAGCTTCACCTCTGGTGGGGAGGAATAGAGAACGGGTAGACACAAACGGACGCACTCACTTCCTTCGGTATGACGGCCTTCTTTCCTCAAGCACCCATAGGTTTCCAGAGGAAACGCGCGTCTTTCCCAAGGAAGCTAGCACGCCTTGAGCTTATGCTGCTTTGGAAAGCAGAGCGTAGATGATGGTGATGACAATCAAGTGCAAATACGTTGTATACCGCGTCTTGGACATCATCCAAGATGATGGTGACCTCGGCAGTATGTGTACACATTCTTACAAGGCGCAGCCGCTGGCAAATTCGATGAATACCACCCCCTCCGGGCTCCCTCCGGGCTCCCCCCAGGCCCCCTCCGGGCTCCATTCGGGCTCACTACGGGCTCCCTCCGGGAGGGCGAGCTTGCCAGGTCTTTCCCAAGGTCGGAGGGCCAGAGATGAAGCCAAGCAGCCAATCTGGCGCTGCTGCTAGTACAGAGGTGCCTTTTCTGCCTTTGCGTTCACGCTCGTCTTGCAGAGAACCAACTTACCCTGGGAGGTTTAGGGTTGTTCTACGCTTGACGCTACCACTCGCGTGGTGGGTACGAATTAGGTGGGTGCCAAGTTTGTCACTATCCGCCTCATCCGCTGTAAGCTATGTTGTTTTCTTCATATAAGAGTGTATATTATGCCTCGGTGATGTTGTCGGCTCCCCCCCAGGGGTTGTGTGCTCTACGGCGCTGCATCTGCCACCCGTTGTCAAGCCGGCTGTAGTTGCCGATCCTCACGTCCTTTGTATAGCGAGCTGAATCCCTTCCTTCGGAAGGACGCACTCTTTCAGCGTGCGTCCTTCCGAAGGAAGGGAGTCAAATGGTTGCTATCCAAAAGCTCACCGAATCCGAGGTTACCTAAGGATAAATGTAGCCTCGGTCTCCTCTGCGTGCTGATATTCATGCACCTCGGCCAAGCAGGTTATCTACTCCCATGTTTCGCCTAGCCTTATTCATCGAATTTCCATTCCAAGAATGGGTACTTAGGTTTTCCTAGATCGGGTGCATACCAAAGGTCCCAAGAGCTTGGCGTCTTTTTTCTACATCACTTGGCTGGTCCCCTTTGGTTACCATCTTCCGAGGACGGGTGCTTCTTATGCTTCGCTGACGTGAACGTCAGCACGGATTACACCGAGTGTACTGATCAATGTCGTTAGTCTTTGCACCAGGTGTGTGGTGCACATGAACGCAGCCCACATCAAAACTGCACACCAAATACGGGTACTAGTGTGTGGTTTGTCCACGTACCGCGACAATCCACCGTCTTTCCACTTTTTCATGGCGCGGTGTTTCAACCGAGTTTACGATCGCGTAGCTTCACCTCTGGCGCGAAGCAGAGCTTATCCAAGAGCCGAATCCACCTTTGGTTTGCCTGGTTTACGCTCGCGTAGCCGAGCTTATTTATCTGGTGTTCTTCGATTCCTGATGATCCTAGATCATCATCATGGCAATCTATGATAGCCATCACCCTCAATGAGTTTACTCTTCCAAAGAGCTCACCTCCTTCTTTCAGAGAAGGACAAGACGCAACCGCTTTCTTCAAGATCGCATCTCTAGAGGTTACCCTTCCTTTGGTTAGTCCCCCCCCTGGTAGGTTGTCTCAATTTCCTTGTTGTTCTTCCAGCCAACAAGCCGAGTGCCGTGTTTCGGCAACAAGTTGGGCTTTATTTGGAAATGATCGACGGCAACTCGCTATTCCCTCGGTTGGCTACAAGTTGACCAAGATGGTCCCCTCGGTTACCATACAGGTAACGCCCCGCTACTTTGTTGAGTCCCGGTTGCCCTGATGGTGATCCAAGCTCGGTACAACATGTAATCTAATATGAGGGTCATACCCTATACAGCGTATTTGACATCCAGTTAGCTCTGCTTCCGAAGCAAGGACGTCCTTTGGAATAAAACATCGCTATACAACGTATTTGCTTCTTTCAAGGGCGGCTCCGCCGACGTAGTATGTGTATACAACGTATTTGCTTCTTTCAAGTGCGGCTCCGCCGACGTAGTATGTGTATACAACGTATTTGCTTCTTTCAAGTGCGGCTCCGCCGACGTAGTATGTGTAGGCGGCGCATAAACTGGATGTGTACCTAGGTAAACTGTTGGTTGCTTTTGGCTAGACGTTCAGGGCGGCGCACGTCTTTCATACACCAACCTCGCGTGTCCCTAGCTAAGGTTACCTCTACAAGTAGGGGCGCTGTTGATTTTAATTTTACCAGATGGCTAGCAACGAAAACAAGACATGGAGCAGCCTGGTGTTTCTGTGCCCAAGGCCGGACGTTCGTGGCAGCGCCAAGAGTTGTTCATAAACCAATTCTAGATTACGCTCGCGAAGCAGAGCTTAGATACTAACCCACCGCTTGTTACTTATGGAGACCTCAGAGTACGCTCGCGAAGCAGAGCTTACCTATCCACCCCCTCAGGGTTCTTAAAGACGCAACTGCCCTGGAATACCTCCGTTCCCCGCTTACCCCGCTTACGCTCGCGTAGCTTCACCTCTGGCGCTTTCCCAAGGAAGCCCAGCTTCCCGAAGGACGCCCAAGGACGCCCTTTCTGAAAGAAGCTCAGGAGGACGCCCTTTCTGAAAGAAGCTCAGGAGGACGCCCTTCCCGAAGGAAGCGCCAGAGGTTCCCGAAGGAAGCAACTTGTTTCTGAACGTCCTTCGGGAAGCTTCACCTCTGGCGGCTTCCTTCGGGAAGCTTCCCCTCTGGCGCTTTCCGAAGGAAGCGAACTTGTTTCCGTCCTTCGGAAAGCTAAACCTCTGGCGGGGAGGACGCCCTTTCTGAAAGAAGCTCAGGATGACGCCCTTCCCGAAGGAAGCGCCAGAGGTTCACCTTGTTTCTGAACGTCCTTCGGGAAGCTTCACCTCTGGCGGCTTTCCGAAGGAAGCGCCAGAGGTTAAACTTGTTTTGAAAAAAGCACGTCCTTCGGCTTCCTCCCGAAGGAAGGGCGTCCTTCGCTTCCTCCCGAAGGAAGGGCGTCCTTCGCTTCCTCCCGAAGGAAGGGCGTCCTTCGCTTCCTTCGGGAAGCTTCACCTCTGGCGGGGTGGCGGCTTTCCGTAGGAAGCCAACTTGTTTCTGAAAGAAGCTTCACCTCTGGCGGCTTTCCGAAGGAAGCGAACGTCCTTCGGGAAGCTTCACCTCTGGCGGCTTTCCGAAGGAAGCGAACGTCCTTCGGGAAGCTTCACCTCTGGCGGCTTTCTGAAAGAAGCTTAACCTCTGGCGGCTTCCTTCTGAAAGCTTCACCTCTGGCGGGGTGGCGGCTTTCCGAAGGAAGCCAACTTGTTTTGAAAAAAGCGCGTCCTTCGGCTTCCTCCCGAAGGAAGGGCGTCCTTCGCTTCCTTCGGGAAGCTTCACCTCTGGCGGGGAGGTCGCCCTTCCCGAAGGAAGCGCCAGAGGTTCCCGAAGGAAGCAACTTGTTTCTGAACGTCCTTCGGGAAGCTTCACCTCTGGCGGCTTCCTTCGGGAAGCTTCACCTCTGGCGCTTTCCGAAGGAAGCCAACTTGTTTTGAAAAAAGCGCGTCCTTCGGCTTCCTCCCGAAGGAAGGGCGTCCTTCGCTTCCTTCGGGAAGCTTCACCTCTGGCGGGGAGGTCGCCCTTCCCGAAGGAAGCGCCAGAGGTTCCCGAAGGAAGCAACTTGTTTTGAAAAAAGCGCGACCTTCGGCTACCTTCGGGAAGCTTCACTTCTGGCGGGGAGGACGCCCTTTCTGAAAGAAGCTCAGGAGGACGTGCGTCCTCCCGAAGGAAGGGAACAAGCTCAACTTGTTTCATCAAGCTCGGGCTTCCCGAAGGAACAAGTTGGCTTCCTTCGGACAGCTGGGCTTCCTTCGGAAAGCGCCAGAGGTGAAGCTACGCGAGCGTAAGCGCATCAATGATGGTGATCCAAGATCACCATTCAAGTGGTAACCAGAGGTGGGGTATTGGACAAGCCAATCCCCACCACAGGTTACCCGTCTTTCATATGGATGGCCGTCTATTGGGTGGACACCTATGGTGATCAGCGTCCGCGTGTGTAACCTTTGGTTGGCTGTACTGCCGCACATGCTCAATCGCGTACGCCTCCCTCCTACCTTCGGGGGACGTTCGTATCCAAGCCCAATTGGCTTGCTCCGGCTACGCGCTCTTACGACCCCGAGGTTGCTAGTGATCCAAGATTGCCTTCACGTGCGGATTTTGGAGAGCATGCTATGCTTTTCCTGGATGGTTAGACGCCCAAGCTGCTGCGCACTCCATTCCCCGAATGACGGAGCAAGTCAATGACCCGACTCGTCTTTCAGAACCCTGGGGTGGTGTACACATACACACAATACGCCAGGCTCTGAAAGAGCGTGGCTCACGAACAAGCCAACCACGCCTCCAAGAAACGCACGTACACCCCCACAGGGATTCGGGGGGATGTGCCTACCATCATCGTAGATGTTGGGGTAGTTGGGGGTGCTGTGATGCAATGTAGTGGGGGCTGCCTGGGGGCCAAGCCGTTGCGTCGTAGAGGAATCAGGTCCCAAACTCGCTCCCCAAAGGATAAGAGCTCGCACACCCTACGGGCTCATTACGGGATCCCTACTGGAGTGAGAGCTCGCCTTGTCTTTTTTTTTTTTCTTTCATCCTTCGGGGACGGCCAGAGGTGAAGCTACCAACGCTTTGTTGAAACACAACGCAACATCTTTTTTACGTAGAGGGTGCTCTTTACGCTCGCGTAGCTTCACCTCTGGAGCGAAGCAGAGCTTAGTTCACTTACTTCCGTGCATCGCCGACGTGCGTCTGTTGGAGTCACTCATAATCAACCCAAACCTACGGTAATGGTCAATTAGCCTCAGCACCTTCACAGGTTTGGACCTGAGGGTGATCAACGAGTCGCAAGTCGGGTGCAAGATCTTCGTTCACGCCAGGAACATCACACCCTTGGTGTGGTGGTGCGGGCGAGCGTCAGATAGCCCGTATGGTCGGTGCTTTATCCAATGTGGGTTATGCAAAGCTCGGACGTGTACGTTCCTATTTACGTTCACGTACGGGCTTCGCATACCAAGTGAATTTACCTCCTAAGGGGATGTGTGCTTTATCTGCGCTGGTTCCGTCGTTCATTGATCGAGCTATTTCGTCCTTTTGTTTGGCAGGGAACTAGTTTAATGGAAAAATTCTGGTCTCCAAATCCAGAGATAAGAGTTCGATTCTCTTGTTCCCTGTGGTACGCTCGCGTAGCTTCACCTCTGGAGCGAAGCAGAGCTTAGTACTTTACGTACGTGTAATACAGCGTATTGGACATCCTCCAATAATACAGCGTATTGGACATCATCCAAGATGATGGTGACATACGCTGTATGTGTACATCTATAGCTGCCCTCCAGGTCAACAAATACGCACACCCCGTGCCTTATGGGATCCGGCTAGAGTGCACACACAGACACTGCATTCTTTGATTCTTTGGAGGGGTGTGTAAGGGTAGGATTAAGAGATATCCGTGCTAAGCTCGGCTACGCGAGCGTAATTACATACAAAGAATGTACCTACGCAGTAGGTGTAGTAAATCAAGTAGTAAAAACAAGTAGTAAATAAACCTCCAGCTCAAGGGGGGGCGTATCCAATTGTCTTTAGCTCTGCTTCGCTTCGCTATGCGGAGCATAAATACAACCCAAGGTTGGGACAAGTGAATCAACTTGGTATAGGCAAGACGTACGTAGCTCAAAGGCATATCTGAAGTGACGTTCAGGTCGTGAACTGACCATCATCTTGAATGAGAGTGATGGCAATCTACGATTGCCATCAAGACCATTTACGTACAGCCAACCACCGCCATAATGAACCATACGTTTCCTGGATGCTCCGTCGCCCTAGCTGCTGCGCTTGCCTTGGTCTCCGCCCCCCTACGAGCTGCGGGGGGCGGAGACCAAGGCAAGCGCAGCAGCTTAAGAGGAAGGAAATGTCACTATACAGCGTATTTGGCATCCAGTAAGCTCTGCTTCCGAAGCAAGGACGTGCTCTGGAAAAAGACATGGCTATACTACGTATTTGCTTCTTTCAAGTGCGGCTCCGCCGACGTAGTATGTGTATGCGGAGCATAAACTGAATGTCTAGTCTTAAAACTACTTAAGCTCTGCTACGCCAGCGTTAGTAAATCATCCCCTAAGGGGGTGCGATGGTGATCAAAGATCACCATCAACGAACGTACGGCCTTTTGCACATCAAGACCTAGCGTTTCAATGTCTTTTTTTCGTAGCGCAGCTGACGCCAACGGCCGCTCTCTCTTCCTTGGGGAAGACGGACTTGTTTCAGAAAGGTTACGGGTAACCTACCTCCGTCCCTCTTTCATGGTGATCTTCGATCACCATCAAGGATGCGCTTCAAGACGTACGTTCCCAGAAGGATGCCGAAGGATGCGCTTCCCCGGCGGGGAACTGAGGTATTCCTTGGCAGTTGCGTGTTGGGCTTGGAAGCCCAAGCTGCTGCGCACTCCGACCCCCTACGTTCCTCTTCAAGACGTACGTTCCCCGCTTCCTTAGGGGGAAGCGCATCCTTCGGGGAACGTACGTCTTGAAGAGGAACGGAGTGCCTTCCCCCGATTCCCGAAGGAAGCGCGTCCCCCGCGTCCCCCGCGTCCTTCGGGGGACGCGGGGGACGCGGGGGACGTGAACTTGTTTCATCAAGCTGGGTAAGGGCGTCCTTCGCTTCCTTCGGAAAGCGCCAGAGGTGAAGCTTTCCGAAGGAAGCCGCCAGAGGTGAAGCTTCTTTCAGAAACAAGTTCATCAAGCCGCCAGAGGTGAAGCTTCCCGAAGAAAGCCGCCAGAGGTAAAGCTTTCCGAAGGAAGCCGCCAGAGGTGAAGCTTCCCGAAGGACGCGAAAGAAGTTCATCAAGCAGAAGGACGTGCTTTTTTCAAAACAAGTTCGCTTCCTTCGGAAAGCCGCCAGAGGTGAAGCTTCCCGAAGGACGTTCATCAAGCCGCCAGAGGTGAAGCTTTCCGAAGGAAGCCGAAGGAAGCCGAAGGAAGCCGAAGGAAGCCGAAGGAAGCCGAAGGAAGCCGAAGGAAGCCGAAGGAAGCCGAAGGAAGCCGAGCTTCTTTCAGAAAGCCGAAGGAAGCCGAGCTTCTTTCAGAAAGCCGCCAGAGGTGAAGCTTCTTTCAGAAAGCCGCCACCCCGCCAGAGGTGAAGCTTTCCGAAGGACGGAAACAAGTTCGCTTCCTTCGGAAAGCCGCCAGAGGTGAAGCTTCCCGAAGGACGCACGTCCTTCGGGAAGCGCGTCCCCCGCCAGAGGTAAAGCTTCCCGAAGGAAGCCGAAGGACGGAAACAAGTTCGCTTCCTTCGGAAAGCCGCCAGAGGTGAAACTTCCCGAAGGACGTTCGCTTCCTTCGGAAAGCCGCCAGAGGTGAAGCTTCCCGAAGGACGTTCATAAAGCCGCCAGAGGTGAAGCTTCCCGAAGGACGTTCATAAAGCCGCCAGAGGTGAAGCTTCCCGAAGGACGTTCATAAAGCCGCCAGAGGTGAAGCTTCCCGAAGGACGCGCTTTTTTCAAAACAAGTTCGCTTCCTTCGGAAAGCCGCCAGAGGTGAAGCTTCCCGAAGGACGTTCGCTTCCTTCGGAAAGCCGCCACCCCGCCAGAGGTGAAGCTTTCCGAAGGAAGCCGAAGGAAGCGAAGGACGCCCTTCCTTCGGGAGGAAGCCGAAGGACGGAAACAAGTTCGCTTCCTTCGGAAAGCCGCCAGAGGTGAAGCTTCCCGAAGGACGTTCA
>Ga0209990_10000537_pt1 | contig 37109 bp, 45 predicted proteins | sample NOAtaG_6_FD_187304 | JGI IMG/M metagenome (GOLD analysis project Ga0209990, IMG submission 187304) | Freshwater lake microbial communities from Lake Erie, under a cyanobacterial bloom - NOAA_Erie_Diel5S_2200h metaG (SPAdes) (version 2) | ecosystem: Environmental > Aquatic > Freshwater > Lake ...
TATATGACAGACGAACAAAAACAGCTAATTGCAAAAGCCAATAACAGCATTAAAGCTGCCCAAATATTATTCAACGAAGAAATTTATGACGTTTCGACATCTAGAGCTTACTATGCCATGTTCTATCTTGCCGAAGCATTTTTAATTAGTGAAGGATTATCATTCTCTAAACATTCAGCAGTCATCAGTAAATTTGGAGAAACATTTGCCAAGACAAATCGCTTACCATCAGAATATCATCGATATCTAATCGAAGCAGAACAGTCTCGCATTAGATCTGACTATGACTCAGCCTTTAATCCAACTGAAGTTGAAGCAAAAGAGAATATAGAAAGAGCATTTATGTTTCTAGAATTAGCAAATCAACGCTTAACATAAAAAGAGGTTAAAATAGTAGGAGGAGAGAGGTGACAAGGAATATCTGAATGATGTGAATTTGAATAAAATTCTTGAGAATTCGCTATAATCCAAGACATTTAAACTAATTAGGAGATCGAAAATGGTTACATTAGAAGAAGCAATTTTAACAGTTAATCAGCTTTCAATTGAACAAAGAGAAATGCTTTTAGAAATCATTAAGAACCAAATGATCGAAGCCCGTCGCGATGAAATTGCTCAAAATGCCAAAGAAGCGATCGCAGCCTTTCATCGTGGAGAACTAAAACCTCAACCCATAGAAGACATCATTTCTGAACTACAAGCAACTTTGGCAGAAGACGAATGAGAGAGCTAGTTTTACTTGATATTGGTACTCACAATGAAGTCTATTAGCGATCGCCATGCTGATACGAGTGAATTAGAAAAGGCGATCGACAATTTAGTTTACAAACTCTATCAACTCACCTATGACGAAGTAAAAATCATCGACCCAGAATTTGAACTAACAGAACCAGAATACACAGCAATCACAATCTACTAAAACTTCTAACTAAGGAATAAAACCATGAAAGCACTTAAAGCAATGGCAACTATCAACGAACAAGGGCAAATAACCCTAGACAGTCCACTACTGAAAAACAAAAATAGTCGAGTAGAAATCATCGTACTGATTCCAGAATCACCAGAAGACTTCACTAAAGAAGAAATAATATCCGACTTTCGCCAAGCATGGCACGAAGCGATGACAGGTCAAACAATTCCACTATCTCAACTTTGGGAAGGGCTAGAAAATGACTAACCCAATCCAAATTGAAGCCTCACCAGCTTTTCAGAAAAATATACGCACTCTTACCAAAAAATATCGCAACATTCGCCAAGACCTCCAACCAGTTATTAACCAACTAGAGCAAGGAGAGCTACTCGGTGATCAAATATCAGGAATTGGCTATCCCGTGTTTAAACTAAGAGTTAAAAATAGTGACATTAACAAAGGAAAAAGTGGAGGCTATCGACTAATTTATTACCTCAAAACATCAACAGGAATAGTTTTACTAACCATTTATCCAAAGTCTGAACATGCAGATATCGATGCTGACGAGATTAGGGATATCATCACAGAATATCAACAACAAAGTTAATTTAAACTGGATAATGAAAATTCTCACCGCCAAAAAAGGCGATCGCCATGCTGATACGAGTGAATTAGAAAAGGCGATTGATCGCTTAGTTTACAAACTCTATCAACTTACCTATGACGAAGTAAAAATCATCGATCCAGAATTTGAACTAACAGAACAAGAATACACAGCAATTAAAATAGAATAAGAGGCAAAAACAATGACACTCGCCGAAATACTACCCGCCGCCCGAAAACTCACTGTAACAGAAAAAGTTAAACTAATTCGGATTCTTGCAGAAGACCTAGATACACTTGAAGAAATTCAGACACCAAAAACCTTAAAAGATAAAAACTTATCCAAAGCAGTTACAACAAAGAGTAAAAAACAACGCCCATTTGGTTTATGTGTTGGAGAATTTGTCGTTCCTGAAGACTTTGATGCACCGCTACCAGAAGAAATTTTGAATGCTTTTGAAGGAAAATGAAAATTTTATTAGACACACATATTTTTCTGTGGTTTATTAGTCGCGATCAACGATTACCAGCAGATATGCAAGAAATCATTCAAGATCTAGACAACGAAATTTATCTAAGCGTTGTGTCAACTTGGGAAGCCATTGTCAAATATCAATTAGGTAAACTACCATTACCAGAATCACCTGAAATATATTTCTCTAAACACTGCGATCGCCATCAAATTCTAAACCTTGACCTTGACCGAGACAGTGTGACACAACTAGCCAAACTCCCGTCATTACATCGCGATCCCTTTGACAGAATGCTTATTTGTCAAGCTATACAAAATGACATGGCGATCGCCACAGTAGACGAAGCAGTTCGAGCTTATCCAGTCAATTTACTTAAACCATGACAAACTGCTAAAAAAGGCGATCGCCATGCTGATACAAGCGAATTAGAAAAAGCGATCGATGATTTAGTTTATCAACTTTATGGGTTGACAGAAGAAGAGATTAAAATAGTAGAAGGAGAGAGGTGACAAGTAAAAAGTAAAAAGTAGAATCAATTTATAACTATTCAATTCAAAAACTATGACACTTAAAGAATTAGAACCTCAACTACTCGCACTCTCACTCACAGAAAAATCCCAAGCGATCCAACTAATCCTTAATAGCCTATTAAATAGTTGGCAAGGCATTGAGAAAACCTTAAATGTATGTGGCGGTGATGCCTGTATCCGTAACACCAGAATCCCCGTTTGGCTATTAGTCAGCTACCAACAACAAGGGCTTAGCGACGCAAAAATATTAGAAGCATATCCAACCCTAAACGCCGTTGATTTAGCAAATGCTTGGATATACGCTGAAAGCCATCCCCAAGAAATCGCCAATGCTATCCTTGAAAACGAGGCAGATTAGGCAATGGTAAAACTCTATGCAGATGAGCAATTTCCATTGCCTGTCGTCAAAATTTTACGGACATTAGAATATGACATCCTGACCGTACAAGATGCAGGAAAAGCAGAACAAAAAATCCCCGATCCTGAAGTCTTGCACTATGCCATTAGCCTCAATCGAGCCGTCATAACCATGAATCGCCGCGATTTTATTCGTTTACACGCACAAACACCTCAACATAAAGGCATCGTGATTTGTAGAAGCAGCACCAACTGGCAAAAAATTGCTCAGGCTATACACAATTATATCTCTCAATTTGAAACTATAGAAAAACAACTCATTAGAATCAAATTACCATCGTTGTAAAAATTATCATTGCTAAAAAAGGCGATCGCCATGCTGATACAAGCGAATTAGAAAAAGCGATCGACGATTTAGTTTATCAACTTTATGTGTTGACAGAAGAAGAGATTAAAATAGTAGAAGGAGAGAGGTGACAAGGAAAAATTACACAATTTAAAATCACAGACAACAAATTTTTATGGTGAACCAAATGATTCAACTACCAATAACCCTAGAACAACTGATTACCACTGTACAACAGCTACAGCCTAGCGATCGCGCCCAAGTAGCCAAAGCCTTAATTCAAATAGAATTAAAATCAGACCTGACAAACTTACTTGAAGAACTGTATAGCCAACCCCCTATAGATGAAATTACAGATGCCGAAATTATGAACGAAATTAAAGCTGTACGCCAGCAATCAAGAAACTAGGCATGAAATTGAGAGTAGTTATAGATACAAATATTTGGATTCGCATCCTATTAAAAGGACGCATCACACTTCCAATCTTAGAAGCATTTAATCAAGACAAATTCCAATTAGTCATGAGCCAAAGCCTTTTAGATTAACTTCATGAAGTATGGAATCGACCACGATTAAACAAATATATCGACCTCAATCAAGCCATACGACTAGAACAACAGTTAAAAAATCGTGCAATCTGGATTGAACCAAAAACAATCCCCCCACATTGCCGAGATCCCAAAGATTTACCCGTATTAGCTACTGCCATTGACGGCAAAGCGAAAATCATCGTATCGGTCGATGACGACTTACGAGCCGATGAAGCCTTGAGAGAGGCAATGGCACTATATTCCATCGAATTATTAGGAGTTAATTCTTTTCTAAAATATTTAGAAGAATCTGAAGAATAAATCTAACCCTCACCTGCTAAAAAAGGCGATCGCCATGCTGATACGAATGAATTAGAAAAGGCGATCGATCATTTAGTTTGCAAACTCTATCAACTCACCTATGACGAAGTAAAAATCATCGATCCAGAATTTGAACTAACAGAACAAGAATACATAGCAATTAAAATAGGATAAAAAACATGGAAAAAGTCATTAATAAAATCTCACTCAAACAGCAAACCAGCGACTTCCAATACTGGCAACAACAAACACCCCAAAAACGCCTAGAAGCACTCGAACAAATCCGCCAAGAATATCACCAATATAAATACAATGCTCAACCAAGATTTCAAAGAGTTTATACAATTATTAAACGACAACCAAGTTAAATATCTTGTCATTGGTGGTTACGCCGTTGCAGTTCATGGACATCCACGCTACACCAAAGACATCGACATTTGGATCGAAATCAGCGAAGAAAATGCTCAAAAATTAGTAACCGCATTAACTCAATTTGGGTTTGAAAGTTTAGGATTAACATCCGAAGACTTTCAAACTCCTAACCAAATTATTCAGCTTGGCTATCCCCCTAACCACATTGATTTAATCACAAACCCTGATGGCATTGATTTTCAAACCTGCTATGATTCCAAAATTGAAGTAACCCTTAATGATGTACCAGTTAAATTTATCAATCTTGACAACCTCAAAAAAAATAAATTAGCCTCTGGGCGACTTCAAGACCTAGCCGATTTAGAAAAGCTGCAAGACGAGTAAAGCGATCGCCATACTGATACAAGCGAACTAGAAAAGGCGATCGGCATTTTAGTGTATCAACTTTATGAGTTGACAGAAGAAGAGATTAAAATAGTAGAAGGAGAGAGGTGACAAGGAAAAAGATAAGGTGTTGATTTTCGTAAAAATGTTCAGCTTATATAAGGAAATAGATTATGAAAAAAAGTATTCTAAATGATGTAATTACCATCGACAACGAAATCCAACATGGTAAACCCGTACTAAAAGGAACTCGTCTTCCAATCGCCGTGATTATTGGCTCCCTCGCAGGTGGCATGACCTATGACGAAGTAATCCAAGAATACGCAGTTACCCGCGAACAGATTCTTGACTCCCTTGCTTACTTCTCCGAGCTTCTAAACTATGAAACAGTTTATGCAATGGAGAAAGTAAGTTGAAATTACGCTTTCTAGTTGACGAAGACTGCCCACTAAGTTTAGAAACTTTACTCAAAGACAAAGGGCATGATGCCATTCATGTCAAAACATCTGGACTTAGCGGCACAAAAGATCCTGAGATATTTATATTTGCTCAAAAAGAACACAGAATAATCGTCAGCCGTGATCTAGGATGGTCAAACATCAAAAACTATCCACCAAATACGCATTGCGGCTTAATTATTTTAAGATTTCCCTTTGAAGCGATCGCTATAGAAATTCGACAAGCATTAGAACAATTTATCGATCAAGTTAACTTACCCGAAATAATTGGCGCAACCGTAATTGTCGATCAAAATAAATTCAGAATCAGAAAAAGGTAAACAGCGATCGCCATACTGATACAAGCGAATTAGAAAAGGCGATCGATCGCTTGGTTTACAAACTCTATCAACTCACCTATGAAGAAGTAAAAATTAGCGACCCAGAATTTGAACTAACAGAAACAGAATACATAGCAATTAAAATAGAATAAGAGGCAAAAACAATGAAAGCAATAGCAGGACTAGATCGCATTACCTTTGACCCCAAAATTATGGCAGGTCAAGCTTGCATTCGTGGAATGCGGATACCCGTATCAGTAGTCATCAACCTCATCGCCAACGGCTTATCAACAGCCGAAATAATTGAAGACTATCCCTATCTCGAACTAGAAGACATCCAGCAAGCGCTGAGATATGCCGCTTGGCTCACCCAAGAGCGAGTCATCTTTTGGCAAATCCCCCAAGCAGTATGAAATTCTTAGGTGATATGGGCATCTCTCCCCGCACAATTGCACTTTTGAGAGAACAAGGTTATGACGCAATCCACCTGATTGAAGAGAATCTAGAAAAGATGACAGACCCCAATATTTTAGAAAAAGCTCGCCAAGAAGAACGAATATTACTCACCGTAGATTTAGACTTTGCCCAACTATTAGCAAATAGCGGCGAAAGCTTACCGAGTGTTATTTTATTTCGTTTAGGAAATGTAAGCCGAGAAGTAGTTAACCGTAATTTGTTAGCAATCATTAATGACTATGCTACAGAACTTACAAATGGTGTAATCATCTCTGTTAGGGATGTTTCAATTCGATTGAGATACTTACCTATTTAATTATGAACGTCAAAAAAGCGATCGCCATGCTGATACAAAATACTCTACACTCTCTAGTTTTAGCTTATGTATTAGCACCCCATCAAGAGCAAGCCTTAGTTAAATTGGTTAATCTCCTTAAACCATTTGGCATCAAGCGATTTTTTACGGATGCTTGGGGAGCATATGAGAGAATTCTTGACCCTGACACTCATCTTATAGGCAAGAAAAATATTCAAAGAATTGAACGTAAGCATTTAACTTTGCGAACGCGGATTAAGCGTTTAGCCAGAAAGACTATTTGCTTTTCTAAATCTATTTTGATGCACGATATTGTCATTGGGCTATTTATCAATAGATACGAATTTTCTATCCAATCCCATCATGCTTTCCAACAAACCTGAAGCACTACCAAAGATGGCTGTAATCAAGTATGAGACAACCCTTTTTGGGTATGGAGCTGTTGATTGTACGGGAAACCCTACCAGATTAGGTAGAGTCCCCCTGATGTGCTAATCGGGAAAAGTGGTTAATCTTGTATGAGATTAAAGATTAATAAAAACTCAGGAGTTAGAAGCCTTATGGCTAAAGTAGTTGGAATCGACTTAGGTACGACAAACTCAGTCGTCGCCGTCATGGAAGGGGGCAAGCCAACGGTGATTGCAAACGCCGAAGGCTTCCGTACAACACCCTCAGTTGTTGCTTATGCCAAAAATGGCGATCGCTTAGTTGGACAAATTGCTAAGCGTCAAGCCGTAATGAACACCGACAACACCTTTTATTCAGTAAAGCGCTTTATCGGCAGACGTTATGACGAAGTTAGTGGGGAATCCAAGCAAGTCGCCTACAAAGTTTTGAAAGTAGGTGAAAACGTCAAGATTGACGCACCCTCAGTTAGTAAACAGTTTGCACCTGAAGAAATTTCTGCTCAAGTATTGCGTAAGTTAGTTGATGACGCTAGCAAATATTTAGGCGAAACCGTCACACAAGCGGTTATCACCGTTCCTGCATATTTCAATGACTCGCAACGTCAAGCCACCAAAGATGCTGGCAAAATCGCAGGCGTAGAAGTTCTCCGTATCATCAATGAGCCAACCGCGGCAGCATTGGCTTATGGGCTCGACAGCAAGACCAATGAAACCATCCTCGTATTTGACCTTGGCGGTGGTACATTTGACGTATCGATCCTTGAAGTTGGCGATGGTGTGTTTGAAGTAATGTCCACCAGTGGCGACACTCATCTCGGTGGTGACGACTTCGATAAGAAGATTGTAGACTTTCTTGCCAATCAGTTCCAATCCGCAGAAGGCATTGATCTTCGCAAAGATAAGCAAGCACTGCAACGTTTGACTGAAGCTGCTGAAAAAGCGAAGATTGAACTTTCGAGTGTTACTCAAACTGAAATCAATCTACCCTTCATCACCGCCACTCAAGATGGTCCTAAACACTTAGATACCACCCTGACCCGCGCTAAGTTTGAAGAACTCTGCTCCGATCTAATCGATCGCTGCCGTATTCCTGTCGAACAAGCAGTCCGTGATGCCAAAATCGACAAATCGAAAATCGATGAAGTCGTTCTTGTGGGTGGTTCGACCCGTATTCCTGCGGTACAAGAAGTTGTTAAGAAGATTCTTGGCAAAGATCCTAACCAAAGTGTTAACCCCGATGAAGTCGTTGCGATCGGCGCAGCAGTTCAAGCTGGTGTATTAGCTGGTGAAGTCAAAGATATCCTCTTGCTCGACGTAACACCTTTATCGCTCGGCGTTGAAACCTTGGGTGGCGTAATGACCAAAATTATTCCACGTAACACCACTGTTCCTACTAAAAAGTCCGAAGTCTTCTCGACTGCGGTTGATGGACAGAGCAACGTTGAGATTCATGTTCTTCAGGGCGAACGTGAAATGTCTAACGACAACAAGAGTTTAGGAACCTTCCGCCTAGACGGAATTCCTCCTGCTCCTCGTGGCGTACCTCAAATCGAAGTTGTTTTTGATATTGACGCTAACGGTCTATTATCGGTAACTGCCAAGGACAAGGGAACTGGTAAGATTCAAACTCTATCAATCTCTGGTGCTTCCACCTTGCCTAAGGATGAAGTGGAACGCATGGTTAATGAAGCTGAGCGTAACGCATCTACTGACAAAGAAAAGCGCGATCGCATTGAAGCGAAGAATCAAGCTGACTCTCTTGCCTATCAAGCTGAGAAGCAAATCAAGGATCTTGGTGATAAGGTCCCTGAGGCAGACAAGACGAAGATCGAAGGTCTAGTCAAGAGCTTGCGTGAAGTAATCGCCAAAGATGATCACGAAGCGATCGCATCTCAAACTGAAGAGTTGAAGCAAGCTTTGTATGCTCTTAGCTCTTCTGTCTATCAGCAAGGTGGCGGTGAATCTGCTTCTGGTGCTGCTCCTGAAGAGGGAACTAAGGATGCCGCTAGTGGTGATGACGATGTCATCGATGCTGATTTCACAGAATCGAAATAGTTACAGCGATGCAAGCTTTGCTTAGGACATAAAACCCAAATAAATAAAGGCGGTGCTTCACACCGCCTTTATTTATTTGGGTTTAGAATTGCTATAACTTAAAAAAGAGGATGAGCGCATAGCGCCCACCCTCTTTTTTGTTTTTACCCCATACTGTATGCTGAGGAGTAGTTTTAGCAAAAAAAATTATGAGTATGTTTCTGCAAATCCTTGCCCAAGCCGACGCAATTTATGTCAAACAAAAATTTGAACTAGCAGAAATATTTGGCTTTGAAACTCGCAACCGTTATCAAATCCAAACCGATGATGGTCAACAATTTGGTTACTGTGCCGAGCCAAAATTAGGCTTCTTTGACGCGATCATGCGACAGTTTTTAGGACATTGGCGAGTTTTTAATATCGTAGGGACTGATATGGCTAATCAGCAGGTTTTTCGCGCTCATCATCCTTTTCGCTGGTTTTTTCAGCGTCTAGATATTTTTGGTGCTGGCGATCGCCCTGTGGGAAGCTTGCAACAGAGATTTGCATGGTTTAACAAAAAATTTGAATTTTTGGATACTAGGGGGCGAGTGGTCATGAGTATGACTTCGCCACTATGGAAAATTTGGACATTCCCCATCAAAAAAGCTGAAAGGGAAGTATCGGTAATTGAAAAGAAATGGACAGGGCTATCTAAAGAACTATTCACTGATGCTGATAATTTTAGAGTCCGCTTCACCGATGCGAAATTAACAGCAGATGAAAAGTTGCTGTTACTTGCTGGTGCAGTGTTTGTCGATCTTTTATACTTTGAGACTAAAGCTTCTTAATAGTCAGGAATTACCTTGAGTTTTCAGATTATTCGTTACGACGAAATTGATTCAACTAATAGTGAGGCTTGGCGACTAATTGATCGTCTCGAAGCCCAATCAAGCGCTGTGATCATTGCTAAGCGTCAAACTAAAGGTCGAGGTCAACGCGGTAACAGTTGGCAGTCCGAATTGGGCGGATTATTTATGTCAGTGATTTTGCAGCCAAATTTGACAGCAGCAAATGCTCATCAAATTACACTCTGGTCAGCTTGGGGCATAGCCAAAGCACTCAATGAAACAGGGGCAAATGTAAAGCTGAAATGGTTAAATGATCTATTAGTTGATCGCCGTAAATTGGGAGGAATTCTCACTGAAACGCGAATCGAGGCTGGTAAAGTTCTTTACGCAGTAGTGGGGATCGGGATTAATTGGACAAACGAGGTTCCTGAAGGCGCGATCGCATTGGGCGAATTACCAACGACTTTATCAAGCATGGATGAACTGATCGAAGTGGTACTAAAAGGCATACAGCTAGGTCAAACTCGCAGCGAAAATGAAGGAATAATGAGCATTTTGGCGGAATATTTAGAGCTACTTAGCGACAAAAATGTACGTCAAACAGTTAATGGGCGGGAACTTCAAGGCAAAATAATCGACATTAGACCAACGGGCGAACTGGTAGTAAGATGGGAAGGCAATTCCCAAGAAGCGATCTATCAGCCTCAAAACTTCTCTGTCGGCTATCAGTAGAATCAAATTATGCGAAAATCAACACTTTCAACAATTACGTTAGCAACCCTGCTTTGCCTCTCCACAAATAACTACTTTTTAGTTGGCTCAGCATATGCAGCGACAAAATCTGCCGTTTCTCCTGAAACAGTATCAAAACGTTCGACACCAGCACCTCAGGTGCAACCACAACCCGCGATCGCCCCTGCCTCAGTAACGACAGAGATCAAAAGTGAAGGTAACTTCAACTCTGCTCCAACAGACAACCTTATAAATAGTGCAGGGAATCGCGAATCTGTCCAAGTCAATACTGAGACTGCACCGAATCCATCATCAAAAGCCTCAGCTCAGCGCTCTCAGCCTGTCGAAATTGTCCTAGAGAACCGAGCTACTGGTTGTAAATTCAAGGCTAGCAGCCTCTTGGAACGCAATGGCGATCTTTGTAATCCTGAAGTAGAGATCGCTGCTAAAAACAGATCACAAAACTATTACCAAAATGACAATGTTCTCTATACTGCCGCTTCAGGTGAAACCGCCTTGCAAGTGCGTCGCCTCACTTCTCAAGAAATTGCCGCGATGAGCTTGCCTAGCAATGGTGACAAGCAAATGCTGTTTCCATTAATTTCTCCATCGGTGATTAGTTCGCTATTTGGGACTCGCGTTCATCCTGTCACAGGTCAAGTGCGATTTCATCAAGGCACAGACTTAGCTGCCCCCGAAGGCACACCTGTCGTCGCGGCCTTTAGTGGTCGTGTAGAAATTGCAGGTTGGCTCGGTGGCTATGGCTTAATCGTAGTCATTTCTCATGGAGACACCCATGAGACTCGTTATGCTCACTTGTCTGAGGTTTTAGTCAAGCCTGGACAAGAGATCAAGCAGGGCAATGTAATCGGTTTGGTTGGCAGTACAGGTATGGCGACTGGCCCACATTTGCATTTCGAGATTTGGCAAAAAATGAGAGAGGGACTGGTAGCGATCGATCCCACACCGCAGTTAATGCTTGCCATGGAGCAATTGCAAAAATATCTCGCACAATCAACTAAATCAGCAAATAAAGCTTAAGTAGTAAAAGCCTCGCAATGCGAGGCTTTTACTGATTTTACTTATGAACTTTTCCATCGGGAAGGGTTACACCTTTGAGAATCGCACCGCCAAGATTGGCGCTACTTAACTCCGCACGGTTGAGAATTGAGTCAGTCAAATCGGCCTTGGCTAGGTTAGTCCGAGCAAGATAGGCTTCGATGAGGTTAGCGCGGATCATAATTGCCCCACTGAGATTAGCTCGACTGAGATCAGCACGAGTCAACTTGACATCCGTGAGATCTGTACTTTGCATCTGCACCCTACTCGCCTTAATATCCGCCATAATCGCGCTTCTTAGTGAAACCCCATTCAAATCTGCATCAATTAAAATTGCTCTTTCCAATTTGGCATTATTTAAAATTGCGCCTGAAAGGGTCGCACAACTTAGATTGGCTTCAGAGAGAAATACGCCTTGCATATTGGCATTATTTAACTTCGCTTCACTAAGATTTACGCCACTAAGAGTCGCTTCTTGTAAATTTGCGCCGCGCAAGTCGGCTTTATGTAGATCTGCACCAGATAGATTTGCACCACGCAGGTCAGCACCAGATAGATTTGCACCCGTTAGATTTGCTGTGCTGCGTTTCTTTTTGCCAGCATCAATTTCATGTTGATCGCCGATCGCTCTTTCTTGCCTAAGATTTGCACCTTTCATGCAAGCTCCGACAAGGTTCGCACCACTCAAGTTAACCGTTCGCATATCTGCGTCAATTAAGTTAGTATCCATCAAATTGGCAAGACTGAGATTTGCACCAAAGAGAGTCGCTCCTTGCAGACTAGCTCCATGTAAATCAGCATTGGATAGATTGATATTACTCATGCTCGCTTGATTGAGATTCGCTCCACAAAGATTTGCACCAACCATTAAGGCTCCGCGCATATTTGCCCTTGTCAAACAAGAAAATGTCAAAACTATACTATTGAGGTAGGCTTTTGAGAGATTAACATCTAGCCAATCCGTACGACTGAGGTTAGCTCCACTGAGTTTGATACCATTGAGATTAAGCCCACTAAAGTCGCGATCACCTTTTGCATAGCGGCGTAGAATATCTTGAGAAGTGAGTGCTGCATCCATATTACTTTCTTGGTATTGGAAGAATAAAAGGTATTAGTGTGGGCATTGTCCACACTAATACCTTTTATGTTAAACAGATGTTGCTGAAGCGAACTCTTGTTGCTGCTCATTCAGTTGCTCAAGAATTGAAGAACTCTCTAGCTCAGAGCCATTGGCAAGACGCTGTTTTTGCAAATCTAAGGCTGCCTTAATTAAACCTTGGAAAAGTGGGTGAGGTCTACTAGGGCGAGATTGGAACTCAGGATGGAATTGAGTGGCGATAAAATAAGGATGGCTCGGAAGCTCGATCGCTTCCACTAGTCGCCCATCGGGAGAAGTACCGCTAATTACATAGCCAGAATCAATAAATTGCGATCGATAAGCATTATTAAATTCATAGCGATGACGATGGCGCTCGTAAATCACTGACTCATTATAAAGCTCATAAACTAGGCTATTTGGGGCAAGACGGCAAGCATATAGCCCCAAACGCATTGTGCCGCCAAGGTTAACGACATCCTGCTGTTCAGGCAAGAGGTGAATAACAGGATTTGTGGAGTCTGGCGCAAACTCGGCGCTATTTGCGTCGCTGAGTTTACCAACATTTCTAGCCCAGTCAATGACTGCGCATTGCATTCCTAAACATAAACCTAAAAATGGAATTTGGCGATCGCGGGCATATTGCACGGCAGCAACTTTACCATCGACACCACGGTGACCAAATCCACCAGGGACAACGATCGCATGGACATCTTTTAGGAATTTCTCTGCGCCGTATGCCTCAATGTCTTCAGAGTTGATCCAGCGCAAATTTACATTGCTATTAACGGCGATCGCACCATGCTTTAGGGCTTCGATCACCGAGAGATAGGCATCGGTCAGTCGTACATATTTGCCAACGATCGCAACTTCTACTTGATGCTCAGAGCGATAGAGCCGCTCGACAAGGGTTTGCCAGCTACGAAGATCGGGCTGACGTTGTTGCATACCTAGCAGGCGCAGTACTTGCTCAGCAAGTCCTTCACGCTCCATCGCTAATGGCACTTCATAGATGCTTTTCACATCTTGCCCTGTCATGACACATTCGGGTAGCACGTTGCAAAATTCTGAGACTTTGTCCTTAATATTTTGGGGTAAAGGGCGATCACTACGACATACTAAAATGTCAGGCTGTATGCCCACGGATTGTAATTCCTTAACCGAGTGCTGTGTGGGCTTGGTTTTCATTTCCCCTGCGGAGGCAATCCAAGGCATCAGGGTAACATGCATGTAGACAACATTTTGCCGTCCCACATCCTTCCGAAACTGACGAATTGCTTCGATAAATGGGAGTGATTCGATATCGCCTACCGTCCCGCCAATTTCTACGATCACAACATCAGGATTGCCATTTTTTGCCACGCGATGAATGCGTTCTTTAATTTCATTGGTAATATGTGGGATCACCTGTACCGTGCCGCCCTGATAGTCGCCGCGTCGTTCTTTATTGATCACACCTTGATAAATTGCGCCTGTGGTGACATTACTGAGTTTTGACATCGAGGTATCAGTAAAGCGCTCATAATGCCCCAAGTCTAGATCTGTCTCTGCGCCATCTTCGGTAACAAAAACTTCTCCATGCTGAAACGGACTCATCGTTCCTGGATCAACATTGATATAGGGATCGAGTTTTAGAATTGCGATCGAATAATCCCTAGATTTAAGTAATCGTCCCAAACTTGCGGCAACGATGCCCTTCCCGATACTAGAGACAACACCGCCAGTCACAAAGATATACTTAGCCATAAAAATTTCGTTATAGGGTGCATTGTTTTATTGTTTCGTAAACAATGCTTAACAAAGTGATTATATAGCAGGTGATTGCTCTGCAATATCTGAGCATAGATATTCATCAATTCTCATTATGAAACCGATGTTTGTATTTCCAACGCCTTTGGTGTTGGAAATACAAACATCAGTTTTTTGAAAGTCAGCCGTAAGCTGACTTTCAAAAAACTGATGTTTCTAATGAGAATTATTGAATAGATATTACAGGGTGAGTATTCTCAGACCTTGTGGAGTTTTTACTATAGCGCAAAGCGCTGTAGTAAAAACTCTTTTATTAAGTCAGTGTTTCAGCAAGAGTTTTTGCGTTAACAGGCGATCGCACAGCTTTAAACATGCCAAAACGACAAAGTCCTGCCCCAAAAGCCAGACGCATTAATAAAATCGTGGGTATTTCCCTTACAGATTTAATAAGTCCAGATACACCAAAACTTACCAATCCCTTTGGACGCGCTACACCTTGCCAAATTGAATCTAGCCATGAAGGAAGAGTTTCTGCTGTCCAATCAGAAGTTGTTACTTTCCCATTTACATATCCTGTCGCCTCCAAAAGTTCAGAAAAGCATTCAATGCTTGAGAACTCAGGATGTGACCATTGATCGAGGAGTTGCTTCATTACAGGCTTCTCCCAAATATTGAGAGGCACTTGGCGATCGTCTCGCTGATTCCAATCCGCAAGTACTAGCAACCCATTAGGCTTGAGTACGCGCATCAACTCCTTTGCAAAAATAGCTTTGTCGGGCATATGTGGTCCCGCCTCGACTGACCAAACCACATCAAAGCTTGCATCAGGAAATGACATCGACATCGCATCATCAACCTGAAATTGTAGATCAAGCCCATTTGGTGTTAGCTCCTGAGCACGTTTGACCTGCTCAGGACTAATCGTAATTGCTGTTACCGAGAAGCCATATTCTTTTGCCAAAATGCGGCTACTGCCACCAATACCACAACCGACATCCAGAACAGTCGTTCCAGCAGGCATCTGATCTAAGCCACCCCAACGCACCATCTCATGAACAAAATCAGATTTAGCAGTCAAGAAGTCTTTAGAACGCGGCGGCGAACCATAATGACCTAGATGAATATGTTCGCCCCAGTAGAACTCTAAAATGCCATCTTCTGTCCATTGATCATAGGAGTTAGCAACAGAATCAGCAGATTGATAGCGACGTGCTGTAGCTAGATAAATGCCGATTCCTGCGATCGCAACTACTGAGATAGCTTCCAACGTAGTAACAAATAAATTCATCAAGATTAAGCCTTACCATTTTTGACAAGTAGTTCTTCCAGATTATTTTGATTTAGAAGACTTTGCTCTATATCCAGAGCCGTAGATTTTGACTTATGAAATTCAGCGATCGAGATTAGTTTACCTGCTTCCGAATCCCACAACACAAACTTGGCGCAACCAAGCATATCTCCAAGCCTTAGAGTTTTGACCTTGGCGAGAAGGTGAATATTTTCGTTATGACAAGCTTCGAGATTATAGTTAGGGATTCTCTCAGAAAGGTGATGGATATTATGAAAACCGATGTCTGCGGAAAACCACTTCAAAATAGTTGGCAATTCTAAATAACTGCTACCGTCAAGTGCTCCAAGGAGATAGTCCCAACCTGCTGTTTTGTGAGCATAGGAGTCTTCAAAGTTGTGCTGCACAAAAAACACGCAGATAAAGATTGCTGCCGAAAAAGTTAAACTGATTGAGTAAATACTTAAAAAGAAGCCTGCTCCAAGCAAATAGCTAAGGAAAATCCAACTACCGATAACGCAAATATTATTGAGTAGCAAATCTATAAATTCCGCCCCCGTATACCAATTTCTAGATTTGTGAGAAGAGATAATCGCTGCTAAACCCATGCGAGGGTCTTTCCTTAAACTGGAAAATATATGACCAATAAAATCATAGCTTCCTGCAATTAGTGCATATCTTGGTCTGATGGCAAGGTAGAAAAAACCTCCCAAAAAAGACATTAATGGATGTCTCATTACGGCATAAAGCTTTTGATCGGAATCATTAAGCTTAGAGAATTCTTCAGTAGAGAGAAATGCTGCGACACCACGGTATCGTTCCCAATCCCCATTGGTTTTGTGGTGATAAGCATGACCTCTTGACCATGGATATTGGGGAATGGCATTAATCACGCCCAAAAAGAAGCCAACAGCTCTATTTACTTTTTTGGAAGTAAATAGTGAATAATGTCCACAATCATGCATCAGCGAGAAGCATCGCAATGAAAAGAGAGTCATCAAAATGATGATCGGTGGCAGAAACCAAAAAGATACTGCTGCTGCTTTAACTGCTAAAAACCATAGAGCAATATAGGGAACAACGGTATTCAGGATTTGATAGGTTGCCCATAGATCATTGCTCTTCATGTAAGGAGTAAGAACAAAGTCTGATTTTTTAATTATATTTTCCACTCAATAAAATACTCTTGTAAATAACTCTAGCAGTATGTCTAGAATGGGCTGCACGTTGCGCCGCCCATTCTAGATTCTAATAAACCGATGTGATGATTCGGGCGGTGACCCTGTTGGCATAAATTCATCCCAGCGATCGCATACTTGTTTGTAGCATTCTGAGGGAGAAATCTTCAGGTTTTGGAGACAGTAAATTTCGATCTGTTGATCGATATTCATTGCCAGAATGATCTCTTGTTGAGCATCATAGTTGGCGATCACCTGCATTAATGACGGAATCTGTCTTGAACTGATGCCCATTTCCAGTAAATAGGTTGCAGCAAATTCCGCTGCTATAAACTGAGTTCTAAATTGCCAAAGGTGAAAACTCGGCTTAAAATCAGCAGTAGGTTGCCCGACAATACAAACTGTAATCCCTTTCCCTGATGTTACAACACCCCTCAGGGCATGATATCCAATTAGTAAAAAATTATCTTTAATAAACTGAGGTTGCCAAGAATGGCACATGTCCTGACGTTCTTTATGATCTCGCAGCATTGGACTTCCTATTTGTCTGCTTGATGCGATCGCCTTGGCACAGGTTTTGTCCAAGTGGGAGCAATTGTAAAATTTCTAAAAATTTTAAACTAAACATCATCTATACCTCGCAGATGAAAAAGTGTAGGTTTGTAAATCTCTAAAAGAGACCCTTTGCGATCGGCGGGCATCCTGACTTAGAGATTGATGCATCTCATCACAGTTGCGGGACAGCGCTGGGTTTACACCAAACTTTCCCCGTTTCCTCCAACGGCTGTTACCCGTTGGAACCGATCAATAGTCTCATCATTGTAGGACATAAACCAAAAAAAGAGAAAGGCGGCGCAAAGCGCCACCTTTCTCTTTTTTTTGTTAAGTTGCATTACTGTACAACTAAAATTGTTTTGAGGCTGTCATCACTTGCCCCATTAATAACACCGCCCGATCGCAAAATAGCTTGCAACATTTCCACGACCTCAAACGTGATTTCTTCACCAATACAAACTAGAGGAATCCCTGGAGGATAAGGACAAAGAGATTCAGCACTAATTCTCCCAATCGCATTATCAATAGAAATGCGATCGCATTTCCCAAAATACACCTCACGCGGAGTCAAACCAGATTGATAATTCGTAATTCGTAATTCATAATTCGTAATTAATTTTTCCTCTTTCCTTTTTCCTTTTTCCTTAATAAGCCTTTGCAATCCATCTACTAGCCGACAAATATCATCTTGAGTGTTACCAAAGCTAAAACTAAATACTAATTGCGATCTGGTGGGCATTTCCGCCATCACATCTAATTGGGAATGCAGATATTCATCAGCTTCAAAGCCTGTAATACCTACGCAATTAGTCATTACTGTAAGGCGAGTATCGTCAAGCGTGGGAACTTCTATTTGACTAAAGGTTCGTAAATTAGAAATTTGATTTAATTGCGATCTCGCTGATTTAGCTAAGCCCAATGTGTAAGCTAAGAGTTCTTTGCCATTTACGGCTAGTTGTCGCCGCGCCACATCCAGAGAAATCATAAGTAATAGACTAGGGCTGCTTGATCGCAATATTTGCAAAGCGCTATCTACCTGTTCGGCTGCAATGCGATCGCCTTGCAGATGCAAAATTGAAGACTGGGTGAGACTACCTGCGACTTTATGCGTGGATTGCACAACTAGGTCGGCTCCTGTTTGCAATGCTGAATTTGGTAGCTCAGGAAGAAACCCTAAATGTGCTCCGTGAGCAGCATCAACTAATAAGGGAACATTAAAAGAATGGGCGATCGTTACCATTTTTTGCAATTCGCCACAAACTCCAAAATAATTTGGGCTAACTAGCATCACTGCTTTCGCATCAGAATGAAGGTTCAGGAATAATTCTAAGGTTGTAGGACTCACACCCAAGTCCAAATCAAATTCTGGCAGATAGTCGGTGGGCAAATATACAGGAGTAGCGCCATTAATAACTAGTCCTGCGATCGTTGCCTTGTGACAGTTTCGCCCAATTAAAATCTTGTCTCCCTGCCGACAAGTTGCCAATAGCATCGCTTGCACACCGCAAGTAGAGCCGTTGGTCAGGAACCATGCGCGATCGCTACCATAAGCATCGGCAGCTAGGGCTTCGGCTTCTGCGATCGATTCTGCGAGATCAGGCAATTCTGGCAAATCTAGGCGAAAAATATTTTCACCTATGATTGACATAAATTCGCGATCAATCCCTTGACCGCGTTTGTGTCCTGGCATATAAAACGGCGCGTGATCGATATCTAGATATCGCCACGCCGCTGCTAATAATGGAACTGAATTTTGATCCAAGGTCTACTTAGGTGATTTAAAATTTACCCCACCCTAGCCCTCCCCTTGCAAAGGGGAGGGAACAAGATTTCTAGTTTTCCCCCTTTGCAAGGGGGCATTAAAGGGGGTGAGTCCGACTTATGTCTAGTAAGATGGGAGATTTTTTACAAGAAATCTTCTTATTCCAAATACTTCTCCAAAGCAGTTTCGACGATATCTTTCATCGAAGCGCCCTTTTCTTCAACAGCCTTTTTGAGCATCTCATAGGACTTTGCCGAAAGAGTGACTCGATGACGAACATCTTTGCGCTTGCCTTTAGGTTCGGTTTCGTCAAGTTCTGACACATAGGATTCTGCAAACTTTCGCAAATCTTCATTGCCTTTGCGATCGCAAAAATCACCAAATCCTTCGCCTTCTGTGCGTTCATTTTTGAAATAAACAAATAGCGGCTCTAAACCTGTCTCCAGATTATTAATATGCAAGCGTTGTACGTAGGGCTGGGCTAAGCGTGTTGAGTCAAAACTACCACCCAACCAAACTTGGTATTCATCAACGGCGCTACCAACAAAGGCAAGTTCGGCCATATAGGGGCGAGCACAACCATTGGGGCAACCTGTCATACGGGTGACAAAGGTTTCCTGATCTAAGCCCAAACGTACTAATAGCTTACGAATTCTCGCTAATACACTTGGCAAGGCACGTTCTGACTCAGCGATCGCTAGTCCGCAAGTTGGGAAAGCGGGACAAGCCATGGAGTAACGCACGAGCGAATCAATTTTGTCAGGAGCCAGCACATGACAGCGATCAAGAATCTTTTGGATCTCCTCTTTTTCATCGGCAGCGATTTCGGTAATCAGCAAATTGTGATTGGGAGTCAGCACAAAATCATGATGAAACTTTTCGCTGATTTCGCGTAAAGCAGTTTTTAGTTGCAAATCTTCGCGATCGCTTACCCGACCATTTTCAATTGAGACTCCTACAAAATATTTGCCATCACCCTGTTCATGCCAGCCCAGATAATCCTGATATTTAAAATCTGGTAAGGCTCTCGCAGGTGCTAATTCCGTGGGGTAATATTCTCGCAAAACATGTTTGAATTTTTCCACGCCCCACTCATGCAAAATATGCTTGAAGCGAGAATGGCGACGATTGTGGCGATCGCCATAGTCCCGTTGTAAAGAAACGATCGCCTTAATCACATCATAAATCTTGGCGACAGGGACAAAGCCAATGCTGTCAGCCATTCTAACAATGGTTGCATCGTTATTGTGGGCGCGTCCTAAACCACCACCAACATAGACATTAAAGCCTTCTAGCTCTTTTTGATCATTAGTAATCACCACTAATGCCAAATCGTTGGTATAGAGATCAACCGAGTTATCACCAGCAACAGCGATCGCAATCTTAAACTTGCGGGGCAGGTACTGAACCCCATAAATTGGCTCGACATCACTGATATTAGTTTTAGCAGTCCCCGTCCCCTGACGATTTCTCGCTTCGGTTACTTCTGGAGCTTCCGAAGAAGTAACCGCCACTTCACCATCAAGCCAAATATCGTAATAGGCTCCAGCTTGTGGAGCAAGTAAATCCGCAATTTTAAAAGCGTATTCGCGAGCATATGCATACTCAGGCTTATTTTTAAAGGGAGCAGATGGAGCCATCACGTTACGATTAATGTCGCCACAAGCGCCTACGGTTGATCCCATATTTCTGGTGATATCAGCAATCACTGTCTTCAGATTTTCTTTGAGAATCCCATGAATCTGAAAACCTTGGCGCGTTGTAGCTCTCAAAGTATGGTTGCCATACTTATCACATAGTTTATCCAGAGCCAAATACAACCGCCAAGGAATAATCCCTCCTGGGCTACGGGTACGCAGCATCATGCTGTATTGAGCTTCTTCGCCTTTAATCTTGTTCTTTTCAAAATCGCGTTCTTTTTGTTGATAGGAACCATGAAACTTCAGGATTTGAATACCATCCTGACTGAAAAAAGGATTGCCATCAGTTAGCTCAGTGTTGATAGGACCTCGCAAAAAGTTACTTTTTTGCTTAAGGACTTCTACCTTTGATACTTTTACAGGGTTTGTCAAAGTGTTTGTCATGGTTCAACTATCGAAACTTCGTATATTTTTAGTTTTTGTGCCCCACCATTATACCCCGATAAACCCATCGGAATTAGGATGAACTTTACAAAAATAAAAGGCGGCACATCGTGCCGCCTTTTATTTGTTTTTCGTAATTAGGATAATAAAAGACAGACCAAAGGGTTACCTTTTATTTTGATCCTGAAAAAACTTATTCGCTTTCTTTGGCAAAACCAGCGTAGGCTTCCATGCCATGTTCACCAATATCAAGTCCTTTGAACTCTTCTTCAGCATCGACGCGGATACCACCAGTAATTAGGGAAATCACATACCAAGCGATAAAGCTAAAAGCAACAGTAAAACCACCAACAGCAGCAATACCAATCAATTGATAAAGCAGTTGATCAAAGCCACCGCCGAAGAATAGACCAGCTTTGGGACCAGCACCAGCTTGTAAAATGTAACCACCGCCAATATCAGTTTTTTGTCCAACGGCAAATAAACCAACTGCTAGAGTGCCCCAAATACCGCAGCATAGGTGAACTGAAGTCGCGCCGACAGGATCGTCAATTTTGAGCTTGTCAAAGAAACCAACTGCAAATACAACAATTACGCCGCCGATCGCACCAATAATAATCGAGCTAGGTAAGGTAATCCAAGCACAAGAAGCGGTGACAGAGACTAACCCAGCCAAGATACCGTTAACGATCATGGACAAGTCGGGCTTACCAAGATACAACCAAGCCACAATCGTTGCGGCAATACCACCTGCGGAAGCACCCATGTTAGTCGTCAATGCAATGTGAGCGATCAAACGACCGTCAGCAGCCATGGTCGAACCTGGATTAAACCCAAACCAGCCTAACCATAGAATCAAACAACCTAAAGTTGCAAGACCCATGTTATGTCCAGGAATAGCTCGATTTCCATTTTCGCCGTATCGCCCAATGCGTGGGCCAAGGACGGCTGCGCCAATAAGAGCTGCCCAGCCACCTACAGAGTGAACGACTGTAGAACCAGCAAAATCAAAGAAGCTACCTGTAGTTGCACCTGAAGCGTCCTTCGCTATGTTGGCTAACCAGCCACCGCCCCAGATCCAATGACCTGTGATCGCATAGGCAACACCAACCAAAACAAAGCTAAACAGCAAGAACGAAACAAACTTAATACGCTCAGCGACTGCACCAGAAACAATCGTTGCAGCCGTTCCTGCAAATACTAATTGGAACAAGAACTTAGCTTCTAGAGGTACACCTGTCCAACTAAGACCGGGAAAGTCGCCCTTGTAATCGGCAAGCGTAGCAGGACTGTTGTCTGCACCACTGAGGAAAAATCCTTTCAAGCCAATGAACTGATTTCCGTCACTACTACCGTACATAAATCCAAAGCCGATCGCCCAGTAAGCAATGGTAGCGATCGCAAATACGATTAAGTTTTTGGTGAGAATGTTAACCGCATTTTTGCGGCGACAAAATCCAGACTCCACCAGAGCGAAGCCTGCATTCATGAAAAATACTAGAAATGAAGCAATTACTACCCAAAGAGTATCTAAACCAACTTTGAGAGCAGCAACGTTTGCCTGAACCTTATCAGCAGTTAGGGGCTCAGGAGTAGGAGCAGCAGTTTGAGCAGTGGCTGCATACACCCAAAAAACACCGATTATTGCCGCTAGAGGTATGCAAGCAGTCCAATTCACTGAACTCTTGAGTTTCCTCTTTTGATTTGACTTATAAACCAGCACCTTAAAATTCTCCTCAGCTAAGTAACATACCCATGCAAGTACAAAGAATACATGGATTAATTACACTCATAACAACAGATTCCAGCACCTAGGTTTTGTGTAAGGTTATACAATTTTTATATGCAGCACTTATTTTTTCAAAGGAAAATCAATTGAAAATTTTGAAGGGATAGGCGAACGATCATCTATCTAGCCGTCTGTTCAGGATTTTTGCAGGTTCCATACTCATGTGAAAACCTTGATATAAAATAGTCGGCGCATTGCTACGCCGCCATCAATAATTCTAGCCTAAGATTTTTTTGAGGGAGTATTTTATCTATTTTTCGACCGCACTTTGATTGACGAATACACCTGAACCAAACTCACTACCATAACCCTCTTCACCATGAACAGTTAAATCAATACCTTGCTCTTCGATGGAAGAGGCAACTCTAAGATCCATAAATAGTTTTAAGACTTGCAAAATAATGAATGTAGCTATGCCTGCAAACACATAGGTAAAGGCAACACCTTCAAATTGCTTCCAAATTAATAAAGGGTTACCATCCAAAAGCCCAAGGTTAGCGTCTCCTCCAAAAGCAGCTTTGGTAGCAAATACACCTGTTAACATTGCACCAATAGTTCCGCCAACACCATGAACAGAGAAAGTATCGAGAGAATCATCAAACTTGAATTTAGCCCGTAAACTCACAGCAACAAAACAGCATACCGCCGTAATTGAGCCAATCAAAATCGCGCCAATTGGCGTAACAAATCCTGCTGCTGGAGTAATACCCACTAGACCAGCTAAAAATCCACTAGCAATACCAACAGCAGTTGGCTTACCACGGAGTACCCACTCAAACAATAGCCAAGTCAAACCACCAGAAGAGGTTGACACAGTAGTTGATACAAATGCAACAGCCGCAAGCGGACCAGCAGCTAGAGCACTTCCAGCATTAAACCCAAACCAGCCAAACCACAGAAGACCAATTCCTAAAAGCATGTATGGCACATTGTGGGGCGTATGTGGTCTAGTCGCAAAATCTTTACGAGATCCAACTACTAAAACAGCTACAACTGCGGCAACTCCAGAACTGATGTGAACGACAGTCCCGCCAGCAAAGTCTAAAGCGCCAAGCTCCTGCAAAAAGCCCCGTCCCCATACCATGTGCGCGAGGGGCGAGTAAACGAAGGTTGACCAAAGAAGGATGAACCAAAAATAAGCCTTAAAGCTCATCCGTTCGACGATCGCACCAGAAATCAGCGCAGGTGTAATAATCGCAAACATCATCTGGTAAACCATGAACACGGCATGGGGAATCGTACCTGCGTAGCCAACAGGATCGGGCGCATCAAATTTGACCCCATTGAGAAATACCCAATCAAGCCCGCCAATAAATTTTTCCATCCCTTGACCAAACTCAGGAGCCTTGATTGCCACATCAAAAGCTAGGCTATAGCCCCACAAAACCCAAGTAACACCAACAACAGCCATGAGCAATAAGCTCATCATCATTGTGTTCAACACGTTGCGGGTTCTGACTAAACCGCCGTAAAAAAAGGCAAGCCCAGGAGTCATCAGCAATACAAGAGCCGCCGCTACCAACATAAATGCAGTATCACCAGAGTTAATTGGCGAAGCAGATGGAGCTGGTGCGAGCAGCTTGTCGAGAGCTTCCTTTTGCTCTTTGGTTAGAGTTACTACGTCACTACTTGTTGGAGCCGTAGGCGTAGGCGCAACACTGGGAGAGGTCGTAGGCGAAGGAGAAGGACTCGCTGTAGCCTCAGGCGTGATTGTCGTTGGGCTAGCTGTTGGAGAAGGAGAAGTAGTTGCTTGCGCCCAAGTCTGACCTGTAAAAGGAAAACTCACCAACCACATAACTAGCAACGAACTCAGTAGAAATTTTTTGATCACAGACTCTATCCTTTCGCAAAATTTTCTTATCATCTAAAATAAGGCGGCATGTGTTTAGATCAGCGCCTATTTAAATAGCACCTCAATAACTAAAAGGCTAAAAAATCACAGAACTCATAGCCTTGCACTGATGATTACCATAGAGAAATTATTTAAAGATGATTTCATCAACTTATTAAGACATTAATTTGTATTAAAAATCACATTTGTTCCTGTTGAGGCTTTAATGTCAAATAATTTCTCATAAAAATCATCAATGCAAGGGTGAAACACGAAATTTAATGGCAGTTTAATGGCGGTAATTTAGAGTTAGATCAGGATTTAGATTTAAGTATTAATGCTGAACCCGAAAGGATGACTTCACTCCATCTTTTGCGAATTCGATCACTAGCTTAAAAGCGGCTGTGCTAGAGTTGGTTTACTTTTAGATATATTCCTTACACACCTCACTTTTCAGGAAGTTGACATGGCAAAAGGCGGATTTGTACTTGGTACAACAGCAGCATTAGCTGCGGCTGTGGCAGTTGTTGGTTTTCAGCTAGCAAACCCTAGCATCGCCGCATTTCGAGACAGCCCCAAAGAAATAGTTGATGAAGCTTGGCAGCTTATCAATCGAGAATATGTTGATGGGGCGTTTAACAAAGTTGACTGGCGGCAAGTCAGACGACAATATGTCGAAAATCGTGATTATTCTTCTAAGGCTGAAGCTTATCGCTCAGTTCGAGAAATGCTTAAACTTCTCGACGATCCATATACTCGCTTTATGGACCCTGAGCAGTTTAAGAGTATGCAAATTGATACTTCGGGAGAACTCACAGGGGTGGGGATCCAGCTTGGGATGGATGATGCAACCAAGCAACTAACGGTTGTTGCCCCAATCGAAGATTCGCCTGCATTTCGTGCGGGAGTTTTGACAAAAGACATTATTACTTCGATCGCTAATAAGTCTACTGAAGGCATGGATATTAACCAAGCCGTTGCCCTAATCCGTGGACCAGCTGGGACAAAGGTTAAATTGGGGATCAAGCGTGGTGAGAAGCAATTTGAGATTGAGCTAGAACGCGCCAAGATTGAGATCCATCCAGTCAAAGCCGAGCTTCGTGATACCAATATCGGCAAAGTAGGCTACATCAGCTTGCGTCAGTTCAATGGCAATGCAGCAAGCGATATGCGTAAAGCGATCCAAGACCATGTAAGTAAGGGTGCAGTTGGATTTATATTAGATTTGCGCTCAAACCCTGGTGGATTACTTTATTCCAGTGCCGAAATTGCACGGATGTGGCTCGATAATGCCACCATTGTTTCCACAATTGATCGCAAAGGTGAAAGCGAACGCCTAACGGCTAACCGTCAAGCTATTACCAATAAGCCACTTGTGGTTTTAGTTGATGGTGGATCGGCTAGTGCTAGTGAAATCCTATCTGGTGCTTTGCAAGATAATAAACGAGCTGTGATTGTCGGTACTAAAACCTTTGGCAAGGGACTAGTCCAGTCAGTGCATTCCCTGAGTGACGGTTCGGGCATGGCGGTAACGATCGCTAAGTACTACACCCCCAGCGGACGTGATATCAATCATTTTGGTATCATTCCTGACCGTATAGTCGAACTAACCAAAGAAGATCTCGAAAAGCTGAATAAAAATCGTGATCTTGTCGGCACAAGCTCTGATCCACAGTTTGCCAAAGCGATCGATATTTTATCGACTGAGCTTAAAAATGTAAGCTCTCGCTAAATTCAAAACAAAAACAAAAAGGGATGTGGCGCTTTGCGCCACATCCCTTTTTGTTTTTGTTGCGGCTCGAAGCGCCGCGACTACCTTTTGGTTTTTAAGATATAAATCAAAAAGGCGGACAAAGTTCGCCTTTTTGATTTTTTTGATTAGGAATCCATATGACGTGTTAGTACTGCTTCCATGGTGCTTTCAAGATTTTGACCCGCAATAATGCCACTAGTTAGAGAGTAAATATTATTATCTCGACGGTAAAGCGTTTGAAAACCTGTGCGCATTTTTTTGTCGCCCATTACCCAGTAACGCTGAATAATGGAATCTGGACCAATGATGCCTTCCCCTTCAACTTTACCCAGAGAGCTATCATCAACAACAAATGTAAAACGGCGCTCGTCTGAGTCAATTCTGCCTTTGTAAGCCATGGTTAATTCTTCGCGATCTGTATTGGGGAAAGTCAGCTTCGTAACCATTGTGAACCAAAAGTTATCCCTTGACCAACCTACCAAAGTTCTACCCTTGACTTGAATTGGCATCGAATCTCTGTCTATCCAATTGCCTTCGATAGTCCATTTACCAGGTTGCACTAAAAAGGTATGCGCCACAATTTTTGTCGCTCTGTTTTGTTGCTCGGCATGTTTAATCTTAATTATATAGCGTTATTACCAATCGCCATATGCTCCCAAAACTAAGGTCAGCACTTCGCAACTGACTTTGCTCAATTTACTAAACCCGATCGCAGAGCTACAACTGCTGCTTGTACGCGATCGTCAACAGATAATTTGTTCATGATGCCCCGCACATGAGTTTTAATGGTGTTGGGACTGAGGTATAGCACTTTTGCAATCTCGGGATTACTTTTACCTTCAACAATTAATTTCAGCACCTCTAATTCTCGTTGTGATAGATGTGAATTATTTTCAGGTTGTGTTGGTGGCTTGAGATGATCCATTACTTTGCGAGCAACTTGAGGATCGAGATAAGTAGCGCCATCCATAGCGGCTACAAAAGCTGCTAAAAGACTTTCGGTAGAAGTACCTTTAACACAGTAGGCATCGGCTCCACTCGATAGAGCCGCAATAATTTCTGTATCATCTGTATGGGAACTAAGCATCACAATATGAACATTAGGTGATGCTGCCTTAATTCTTTGGGTTGCCGAAATTCCATCAAGTCTTGGCATCCCAATGTCCATCACGATAATATCAGGGCGTAGTTCCTGAGCCATTTTTACGCCGATATAGCCATCTTCTGCGATGCCTATTACAGCGATGTTTGGCTGTTGAGAAAGGGATTGCTCTAGTCCGAGTTGGATAAGTGGATCGTCTTCTACAATTAGGACTTTTATAGGTTTCGATGTTGTGGCAACAGTCATAAGTCTAAATTTCTCTAAATTTAGTTTGATTGACTTGATTATATAGTAAAAAGAGAAGTGAGAGCGCGAAGCGTGTACTTCTCTTCATCGAATTACAATAATTTAAAATTACCAAGGTATATAGAATGAGTGCTATCAATTTGGAGAAAATCGATCAACTAACTAGTGAAGGATACATCACCAAACGTCCTCATTCTAGCGGTGATTTGTTCATTTACAACTACACGGCTAAGGCTCAATATGATCGCTTATGGACTCCTGAAACCATGCAATGTCGTGGCTTAATCCTCGATCGCAATGGTAATATAGTAGCTCGACCTTTAGCGAAATTCTTTAACCTCCAAGAATATAAAGAAGCTCTTCCTTTAGAACCTTTTGATGTCTATGAAAAGCTGGATGGTTCTCTTGGGATTTTGTATTGGCATCAAGCCCAGCCTTATATCGCTTCTAGAGGCAGCTTTAACTCCGATCAAGCTATTAAAGCCAATCAAATCTTGATGTCGATTTATCCAGAAGCAATTCCATTACTGGATCGATCGCTAACCTATTTATTTGAGATTGTCTATCCAGCGAATCGGATTGTTGTTGATTATGGAGAGTTTGAAGGTTTAGTATTATTGGCGGTAATTGAAACGGAATCGGGAATAGAACATACAATTGAATCCTTTACACATTTGGGGTTCCCGATCGCTAAAAAATATGATGGATTAAAAGATTTAGAAGCGATTACTAATCTCAATGAGCAGAATCAAGAGGGCTTTGTAATTCGCTTTGAAAGTGGATTGAGACTTAAATTTAAGTTTGCTGATTATGTGAAATTACATCGTGTACTTACTCAAGTTACTAGCAAAGTGATTTGGGAGATGTTGCGTGATCAAACTCCCTTTGAGGATATCTTAGAGCGGGTTCCAGATGAGTTTTACAATTGGGTAAAACAGACTAAGGCTAATCTGATTGCGCAATATCAACAAATTGAAGAGACTGCTAAGGCTGACTTTGAGAGGATTATCGCAGTTGTCGATCGCAGCGATCGCAAAGAAATGGCAAAACATATCTTAACTTGCCAAAATCACACGATTTTATTCTCTCTTCTAGATGGGAAAGACTACAGTGACTATATTTGGCGAAGTATTAAACCCGCCCATGAAAAACCTTTTATGGATAATGACGAGAGTTAAGGACATTTCTCCTAAAGGATATCCCATCGTATAGATATAAGTCGGACTTACCCCCTTTAATTCCCCCTTGCAAAGGGGGAAAACTAGAGATCTTGTTCCCTCTCCTTTGCAAGGGGAGGGTTAGGGAGGGGTAAATTTAAAATAATAAATCACCTAAAATCATTGCGGCGGGCGAAGCCCGCCGCAATGATTTTTTATTTTACAATTTGGAGCTTGTTGACTCTCAGTGTAAATTTACCGCCACTACTACCGCCAAACGACGAAACTCTCACAATATAATTTCCTGATTGACGCACTTTAAAAAAGATGAGGGAATTGGTATTATCACCAACAGAATCATCATTTTCGGCGACAACTTCGCCAGCACTATCTAACAGACTCAAGACTGTATCAAAGCCCCCAGAATTTACCGAAATTTCCAAACGCTCATCTTTTTGGACAGTGATTGCATAGTCACGCGCAAACCCTTTCTGCCCTGTCGGAATATCTCTGTCGGTGAGAATATCGTTAACATCTACACCACTGGTGATCGCAGTTGGCTTATAGATGGAGGTACGTACCTGAGCTAACGACATAGGTGAAAAACTAGCTAAACCGATCGCGATCGCACCTACACCTGAAGCAAATTTCGATAAAATCAAAGCCAAACTTTTTATAAGAGACTCGCTTTGCGAGGTTCCTACAGAAAGTTTTGTGCTTCGATTGTTCATGGCTTGCTGTATGTGTTCAGGAGGATGATAGTCAAACAAAATTAGATGCTTCACGAAACTTCTTTTAATTCAGCGAATTTCAATTGTAACTGAGTAGATTCTATTGTGGGATTAGCTGAACTATTAGGAAATGGGATCTCTTTGATTGATGGAGTTTTGATAGTTGGCACAATTTGGATTTTGCCATAAAACTCAGCTTGAAACAATTCCACTTTTGATTGTGAAGACATTAGTAATAAGCCCCAAAATACGCCCACACGATCGTTAAATACGGCCGCTAGGTCAGATATCTCAATCTCTTCATCGGGATGAAGTAAGAAATAACGCTCAATTTCTTCTACCATTTCCGATAAATTTTCTTTATGAGCTAGCTGGGCGATCGCTTTCATGGCTGCCTTGCGGGCAACTTTACCTTGGCTAGGGCGCTTGGTGGGCTTACTAGTCTTGCGATCAACTACCTCTGCGATCGCCTCAATCTGGGCAATTAACTCTTCTAGGGTGATTCGTCTTGCTTTTGGAGGCAAAGCTACAGGCAAGCGGCGCAACCGTTTATCAAAGTCCGTTGGTAAACGCAACGCATCTGCTACAAGCTCTGATTCTTCTCCTAGTTCATCATCAGCAACTTCTTGTTCGTAGACAGCTTGACTATCCGATAGTGAGTTGGCTTTGAGCAGTACCAGCATTGATGCATAGAGCATCGCCTGACCCGAATCGTATAAATCACGGCGATCGCTAACAATTAACCGCGACAAAAAGCGATCGACGACATCGATCACCTGCACATCCCAAGGATCAATCTCGCCTCGTTCTGCAAGATCGATCAGGAGGGCTATGGCATCTTTGGTAACTGATTCTGCGATCGATAAAGGCATGGAGCTTACGAGAAGCGGATGTTTAAAAATATCATCGATTGCGGTTAAATGGTCAGAAAATCTGATTTTGTATAAAATAAAAGGCGCTAATGCGCCCCATATTTTAGTTTTTAGACTTGTCTTCGTCGATCTCAACATCGATCGCTGAGGCTGAAACTAGGCGCTTACGTTCTTCAATCTCAACACTCAAATTCTGCACAGTTTCTTGCAAATTCTGGATCTGGACATTTTTATTTCGCATATCAATAGATTTTTGCAATCCAGACCAGACACTAAATATCCAAGCTAAAACCGCACCTAGTCCCATCGCCAAGATCAGTTCAACAGAGATTGGCGCGGCAACTTGAAGCTGAGGGATGATTTGGATGGTTGCTGGGGAGGTGTTTTGTAAGGAAAACAATACTAATGCAAGAGCAACGATAAAAAAGACAACAAAATTAAGCTGGCGCACAGTAGACCTCGTTTCTAAATTCTTAGCTAATGGTTTATCAAAAAATGCTCATAATGTCTACAAATTAGGACTTACGCAAAAGAACGAGCCGTAGGGGCAATTCATGAATTGCCCCTACGGCAAAATGAGGCTTTCAGGGCATTTTTGCGTAAGTCCTACAAATAAAAGAGAGAGTGGACGCAAAGCGTCCACTCTCTCTTTTATTTTTGTAAATTAAGCTTTGATAGCAGTTTTACGGACACCTGATATTTTGGAATTATTGTGCTTAATCTCTTCTTCAGTCAGAGGCACAATATCAATGTGGTTAAATAAGGTTGTTACAAAGGTGAATAGTAAGAAAGGCAGAGAAGTTACCACGATTAAACCCACCGCACCAAAGGAGTAAATCGGCTTACTCATTAGCGAAAGTGCCGATGCTAAAGCCAGAAAAATTACACCTAACCAGACAATTACCTGACCCAAAATATCGCTGAGGGTAAGGGTACAAACAAAGCGGTATTTACCAATGTCATTCATCATAATTAGACCTATCAGGATATTTTTTAAAGTTTTTTAATTAATTAATTTATTTTGTTAGGGTTCTGCAATTTAGTAAAGAAGCAGTTTTTTTATGGTGCGGCTTGCCGCGCCATAAAAAAACTGCTTCTTTATTTGAATGTTAGATCCTTAGCTCTCAGTATACGAACCGTACTTAAATTTTAGGGTTACGTTTTATTGAGAAAGCTAACCTAATCCCCTATTAATTAACCAAAATTGAGAAGGTTTGCTTAGCAAGCTTTCTCAATTTTGGTTAAAAAATTATGTGGGATGAAATTGCGATCGCTATTTCACAAGCAACGGGAGAGAGGTTTACCTGCGATCGCCGCCAAGCGCAGTCTGGCGGCTGCATCAATCAGACAACACGAATATCCGATGGTCAGCGCCAATTTTTTGTGAAATCGAATACCGCTAACTGTTTCGATATGTTTGTTGCTGAAGCGATCGCACTGAAGCAAATGTACGCTACCAATACAATCCGCGTACCACAGCCGATCTGTTGGGGTGTCGCCAGTGATGTAGCTTACTTAGTGATGGAAAATCTCGAATTGGGGGGCAAGCAAGACTGGGATGCGATGGGACGAAATCTAGCGGCGATGCATCAGGTCAAGAGCGATCGCGGGTTTGGGTGGGAGCAAAATAATGTGATCGGCTCAACGCCACAAATTAATAATTGGACAAATAGTTGGCTAGATTTCTGGATTGAATATCGGCTTGCTTTTCAAATGAGTTTGGCAAGGCGCAAAGGTTGGCAATCCAATATTCCTGAAGCAAAAATCTATAAGTCCTTGTCAAGATTTTTTGATAATTACCAACCACAGCCTTCAATGGTACATGGCGATCTCTGGGGCGGTAATGCTGCATTTGTGGATGGCGAACCTGTAATTTTTGATCCTGCGCTGTATTTTGGCGATCGCGAAGTCGATCTTGCTATGACCGAATTGTTTGGTGGGTTTCCATCGCAGTTTTATCGCGTTTATCAAGCTGCATATCCGCTAGATTCAGGCTATGAACAACGTAAAACTCTTTACAATCTCTATCACATTCTCAATCATTTCAATCTCTTTGGCGGTGGCTATGGCTCTCAAGCTAATCGTATGATCGAGACTATTTGCAAATAAAAAAGGGCGCTTCGCGCCCTTTTTTATTTGCTGTTTTAAGCTGTTGTTGCTTGCTCGACATCGCTTTCGATAAGAGGCGATCGCAAACATAGATAAATTAAGGCTCCAACTAGTGGAATAAGAGCAATAAATGAAAAAAAGCGATCGTCAGTCATACCGCGTCTATCCATATCGTCACTGAGCAACCAAGGGAACATCAGCGACAAAATACAAAAATCTAAACTCATCACATGGATAAATCGGCTGGTTTGCCATTGCTGGATAAAATCAGCCCAATTACCATTAGCGTAACCGTACAGTAAAAAATAAATGGCGATCGCGCTAATCCCAATCCCCGCAAAGCGTGAATCCAAAATCTTCACACTCCAGTTTTTTTTACCGACAAATGTGGGATTTGGCTCTCGCAAAGCAAAATAAGGCAACAGTGCAAATGCACCTAAAAAGAATGAAAGCCCTGCAAACGGCCAAGCTGGTATTTTCTGTCCTTGTCCATCGCTAGCCAGCATACAAGCATAAATGCAAGGAAAAACACCCATCAAATTAAAAAGCGCCACAATATAAGCATTAGTACCTTGCCAATCACCTGCAATCAGTTTCTGGATCAGGGTTATGGTGTCAGGGCGATCGGGTGGAGCAAAAATGAATGCATAAACCACAAATAAAATCCAAATTAACCAGAATCCAAGATTATTAGGCATAGATAATTATTCAAAAAGCTAAGAAAACGATGATAGTACAATAGTCAGCATAGATCTGCGATGCTGAGAACAAGCATCTTCATTACTAATTTATCAAATCAGGCTATGGACGATCGCACTGAAATATTACGGCTGCTCATGAAGCAAGTTGGTATATCTAGTTTTCAAATACTAAGTGAGCGCACAGGTATATCACGGCGGGCGATCGATACGCTGCGCAAGAGAAATGCGGCGACTTTAAGATATGCCGATTTAGCGAAGTTAGCGGAAGTACTCCAAATTGAAGTAACAGAAGTGATTGCTAAGTTTATCAGCGATTCAAATAATCCAGAGTCTCCAATTTCAGAGATTGCTGCCTTGCGCGAAGAATATCAACGTTTGCAGCAAAAACTTGAGTTGCAAAAATTTGAGTTGCGATCGCAGTTTGAGCGCGAAACTATTCAACAATTGGAATCTCTAATTTTGCAATTACCATCAGCGGCATATGCTGCTCAGCAAAACCCTAATATGCTAGCGAAAAATATTCTGCCTCTATTACGTCCTATAGATGCACTTTTGCAAAAATGGGGGATTACTGCGATCGGTTCGGTTGGGAAAGAAGTTAATTTTGATTCTCAGAAGCATCAATTAATGGAAGGAAGTGATGAGATTAAAGAAGGAGATATTGCGATCGTGCGGTATGTTGGTTATATGCAGGGCGAAAAGTTGCTATATCGGGCGAGAGTTTCTATCGCAATTTAAATAATCGCGATAAAGGGCTGAAGGTAAGTTAGATAGAAAAAGGCGATCGCGTCTCTATTATCGAGTTAGGCTATAATTGACAACAAATTTCCTGTTCTAAAATTTATTATGTCTCCATCACAAGTTGAAGAACGTCTATCAAAACTTGAAGCTGAGGTTACGCAATTAAAACTATCTTTGGTGAATAGTGCAAATACTGTTAAGCCTTGGTGGGAGAATATCGTGGGTACATTCGCTGACGATCCTAGTTTTGAAGAGGCGATCGCAATCGGCAGAGAATACCGTCAATCTTATAAAGATTTATTTGAACCATCTGAGGTCGAATAATGTATCTTTTGGACACTGATCATCTGAGTATTCTTGAGCGTGGTGGGGAAATTGCTCAAAGGATTATAAGTAGACTTGCCATACTTTCGCTAGAAGATATTAATGTTACGGTGATTACTTACGAGGAGCAAACTCGTGGTTGGTTAGGATATATCGCTAAGGCGCGTAACTTAGATGAACAAATCATTGCCTATCGTAAGCTGGAAAAACATATTGCGACTTTTGCAAAGCTTAAGGTGATTGGATTTGATGGTGAATCAGCAGCTATTTTTAAGCGAATTCGCGCTGAATATCCGAGATTGGGAACGATGGATCTAAAGATTGCGGCGATCGCTATTTCTAAAGGGGCAACTCTATTAACGCGCAATCTGTCTGATTTTGAAAATATTGCTAATTTACAAGTGGAAGATTGGACAAGTTAGGCGATCGCCTTTTATCATCATCAAGCGCGATCGCTAACAGAGCCTTGTAGATAAAAATAATCTGCTGAAATCACAAGTTGAGTAAGGAAGAAATAGGAGATCGTACAAATAATCTTTGCAAATGGCGATCACTCTTTTAAAAGGGAGACCACACTAAGTAAAAGACTATACAAAAAATGATATTATGCTGCCAATAATGAGTTAACTGTTGCTTTAGGCTGATTTTAACTATATTATTACCTAATTAAAATTACAAACCTAATAACAAAACAATGGAAGCTAAAGAATCAAAAATCATTGATATCCTGACAGAGAATAAGAAATATATTGTTCCTTCTTATCAAAGACCATATAGCTGGGACAAGAGTAATACAGAGCAATTGATTGAAGATATATATAATAGCTTTTGCCAAGAAAACGTAGAGTATTTTATTGGAACTTTGATTTGCATACACAAAGGTGAATCTACTTATGAGATCGTTGATGGGCAACAAAGATTGACGACACTTAGTCTTATTTTTGCTAAGATGAAAGACTTGATTAGCGATAATAAAAGAGCAAAAGAAAATCTTCAAAAAAGAGTTTTGCCAATCGATGATTTTTCCGATAAACCACAAGAACCTAGATTGAAAGTTAGAAGTAAAGAATATGATCTCTACTATAACTATATCTTACAAGGGAACTCCAGTTTTATTCCCGATTCACCAACTTTCACACAAAAACTTTATATAGAAAATTTTAAAATAATTGAGGAATATCTATTATCAAAGTCTGATGATGAAGCAGTTCTCTGTAATTTAGCAAAATACATATTAGAGCGTGTCTACGTTGTTTTTGTTCAGACGGATAATTTTACTTCTTCATTCAGATTGTTTAACGTTCTAAATACGAGGGGTATGGCTTTAGCGGCATCTGATCTGATTAAAAATAGTCTTTTTGAAATGGCAGAAGAGGCTGGTGAGGGACAAGATAAGGTGGAAGAATACTGGGATAGAATTGAAGACACAATTGGCGTTGAATACATGGATAAGTTTTTAATGCAAAATAGACTGTCTCAGAAAAAAGATAAAGATAGAGCAGTCAAAAGTTTAGTAGATGAATATACGGATTTGCTTAAAAATTTATACGCAAATAAAGCAATAAAGTTTACTATCGATCTTCAAAAGGCTGCTCGGAATTATCAGAGGATCAAAGATTTGGAATTTGAGGATATTTTATTATTTAAAGTTTTCAGTTCCTTGTCTCGACTTTCAGACGAATGGGTTCCTCCAATTTTGGCATTTGTAAACCGAATGGATAGAGATTCAAGTATTACTAAGAAACAATTCAAAGAATTTGTTCAGATTTTTGAAAAGTGCTACATGCATGGATGGTTTAAGAAGCAAGTAAGAAGTAAACGAGAAATAGTTTGCTTCTCAGCTTTAGTCGCTATTAATTCTGGAAAGAAATTCCAAGAAATAATTGATATTATTAAAAGTCATGCTGATAACTCAGGCTTTGTCTCTTCACTAAATGATGACATCTATGAACCATCACCTAACAGAATTAATTTTTTGAAATCGATACTTCTGAGAATAGATCAAGAAATGCAAGATGACAGTGTTTCTAAAACTTATCATGGGCGAATTACTATCGAACACGTCTTACCCCAGCGCAGTCTTAATGAGTATTGGCGTGCGAGATTCACAGATAAAGACCATGCTGAATGGCTACATAAGTTAGGTAATCTAGCATTGATCAGTGGGGCTAAAAATTCCGAAGCTCAAAATAGTGCGTTTGATAAAAAGAAAGAAGTTTACGGGAAAAACAATAAAAAAGTCTCTTTTGACGTAACGAAAGATCTCTGTGATTATCCAGAGTGGAATGTTTCTACAGTTAAAGAAAGGCATCAATCTTTGGTAAATATAGTTAAAAATATTTGGATGGTATAAGTTCAAAACTAATTGAATTGAGTAAAAATATGTCTGAAACAGTTACTTTACAAATACCAGAAGCATTGTACCAACGCCTAGCGATCGCATCAGGAGCAACTCAGCAATCGCTAGAAGACGTAATTTTACAAGCCTTACAAATCGGTAGCCCACCAACATGGAAAGACGTACCCGAAGAATTTCAAACCGACCTTGCCAGCTTAGATCGACTTGATGACGATTCATTATGGCAAATTGCCAGTAGCCAAA
>Ga0209990_10000538_pt1 | contig 37063 bp, 35 predicted proteins | sample NOAtaG_6_FD_187304 | JGI IMG/M metagenome (GOLD analysis project Ga0209990, IMG submission 187304) | Freshwater lake microbial communities from Lake Erie, under a cyanobacterial bloom - NOAA_Erie_Diel5S_2200h metaG (SPAdes) (version 2) | ecosystem: Environmental > Aquatic > Freshwater > Lake ...
TCTGCTCTATCTGGTAGAAATTAAGGTCACGTGAACCGATTAATTTGAGTCTGCCAATCTTAAAGCCATCAGTCAAAGTTAGATGTTTCCGATCTTCACTAAGCTTCCATCCTGAAGTTTTGTATTCTACAGAATGACCACGCTTTTTGAATTTTGGATATCCTTTCTTGCCTGATACTTTCTTCTTGCAATTTTCAAAGAACCGATTAATCGCTGACCATGCTCTCTCAGCACTGGCTTGTCTGGCCTGTGAGTTTAGTTTTTTCGCAAACTCAAACTCTTTGGCAAGTACAGCACAATACTTATTGAGATCGTACTTGTCGCTATCCTTTACATCCATCCATAGCCTTAAAGCCTTATTACGCACAAACAAAGCAGTACGAATCGCCTCATCTATGAGGTTGTACTGCTCTGTCTTGCCTTTAAGTTTTGCTTCAAGTACTAACATGGATTTAGTAAGTCTTATGCTGTATATTGTAGCATAGATTAATACAAAGCCGTCCTAGAAGGACGGGGTTTTAGACCCAATTTCCCGATAAAAAAGCCTCGCTTTGCGAGGCTTTTTTGTAGACTTAGCGAAAATTAAAGGTCTCCGCTGTTTGCGGATAGCAAGAAGATGATGACAGGACCAGATAGAACGATCAAAGCTAAGCTAGTTAATTGGAAAATTAGCTGAAAGTTGATACTCGATAAGGCAGATGTTACAAAATCCATAGCAGTTATCTTAACAATATGACTAAATTAATCGGACAAAAAATCTAGAGCTATTCTAGCAAGCATCGCCACTCAAAAAAACGTCTCAGTCCAAATTCCGATATATCAAATTAGGGTATGGCAATTCGTATCACCTCCCAATTTGATAAAGAAGCGCTATCATTTGAAATACAATACATCCACAATTGGTAAGAGTTATACCTGTGCGTTATCGAATTTGGTTGCTGTCAGTTCTTGCTTCTGTTAGCGTTGGAGCCTCTCCACTACCCGCTCAAGCCCTTCTACCCCATACAACTCGGATCAATTTTGGCAATCTAGAAGAGCAGGCGCTCAACTTGGCAAGGGAAGCAGCTCAACTTGCTCAGTTTGAGCAGTATGATTTGGCTTTACCCCGTGCACGACTAGCCGCACAATTAGCACCCAAAGCCTATCAAACTCAAGGGATTTTGGGGAGTATTTACCTGCGCCAAGAGAAATATGCTGAGGCGATCGCGGCTCTCAATACAGCAAATACTCTCAAGAAAGATGAACCGACGATTTTATTTAGTCTCGGAGCAGCCTATCTACGTAATAAGAATTATCCTGAAGCAATCAGTAACCTAAAAAAGGGTTTAAATCTTGAACCCAAAGCTGCTTCAGCGATGTTTGATTTAGGCAATGCTTACTTTTTGACAAAACGCTACGATGAAGCGGTCACGACTTTCAATGACGTACTCAACCTTGATAACAAGTTTTGGGCTGCTACTAATAATATTGGTCTGGTTGAGTATGAGCGTGGCAACATCGATCAAGCAATCACTAAATGGCAAAACTCCCTCAAGCAGGCTGAGAAAGTAGAGTTCCTCGCGGCTGAGCCAACTCTTGCCCTTGCTACAGCTTTTTACCGTAAAGGTGATCGTGACAAGGCAATTCAGTTAGCAGTGCAAGCAATGAAAATTGATCCACGCTATGGCAAGATCCCCTATTTAGTGGAAAACCTCTGGGGCGATCGCTTAGTTGCCGATGTCCAAGTCATTTTATCCCACCCTCAAGTTAAGCAAATTCTTGACGAGAGCGATCTCTCTACTCGCCAAGTTACCAAAGTACGTCCTAGATAACGCGAGTTGGGGATAATTTAAACTGAATTTGAGAGAGGTTTTGCTCCTATTTCTACAACACCTGCATCATTGGCATCACCTGCTACACAATCTCGTAAACTAGCAAAAGTTCAAACTTCTGCTGTACTCTCAGACTTACAAACAGAGTTACTAGCCCTTGCAAATCCTGAGAAAGCGATCGCACTGGTCCGCTACTTCAAGACAGGCAAAGGTGAATATGGCGAAGGTGATCGCTTTTTAGGAGTTACAGTACCTGCTCAGCGGCAACTTGCCAAAAAATATCACAACTTGGAACTTAGTGCGATCGCTAAATTACTGGATAGTGAATGGCACGAGGAAAGGCTCACTGGTTTATTGATTCTCACCTATCAATTTCCCAAAGCGAGCTTTGAGCAAAAGCAAGTGATCGTTGAGTTTTATCTTGACCATACCAAAGCTATAAATAATTGGGATCTTGTGGATATTAGTTGTCGCCCCATTTTAGGAAAATATCTTTTATTCCGTGATCGCCAAATTCTCTTTCAATTAGCTCAGTCTGCTAATTTGTGGGAACAACGTATTGCGATTGTCACGACAGGTGAATTGATTAAACATCAATCCTATGAAGCTACTCTAGCGATCGCTCAAATATTGCTAAATCATCCCCATGTTCTCATTCACAAGGCTGTGGGCTGGATGCTGCGAGAGGTTGGCAGACAGGATCAGCAGGTTTTGATCAACTTCCTAGAGAAATATGCACCACAGATGCCGAGAGTAATGTTACGTTATGCGATTGAGCATTTTGAGCAACCACAGCGACAGGCTTATTTACAATGTATAGCAGTTTCCAAATCCACATTGCGCTAAAGATTGCGCTAAAGATTGCGCTAAGGATATTAGTTTTATGAGCGATTGCCCCACTCCCTACAGCAGTAATAAATTTGAAACAAAAGACTCCAGCCCCTTGTCGGGATTTAGTTATGAACAGGGATCGCTATTTAGTGAAGGAATTCAGCGAAGCGCAAGAGTTTATGATAGTGGCATGAATTACGAAATGGGAAGCCAATCATTGCAATTATGGAAACAGGCGATCGCGAAATATCAAGATTCCATTACCAAAATGCTCCCCGTTTCCCAAACTTCTCTATTTAAAATCCCATCTAGTCACTGCGATCCCCATGCAATCAATCCTTTTTCCCTAACATTTCAACCCGCTGAATTCTATCGTTTACCAAGTGCCGATGCTGGTGATGCATGTTTATACTTTGTTATCGATTTAGTCGCATCATCTCAATTACCCGTGCTACTGTATATAGGAGAGACCTATCGTTCTCATAAACGATGGAAAGGGCTTCATGACTGTAAGCGATATCTTCTAAATTATCGAGAACTACATAATACCCACAATCTCCCCAACCAAGTTGTGATGACTTTTTGGTGGGATGCACCTTCATCCACTCGCCCTCGACAGCAGCTAGAAAAAAGCCTGATTGCCAAGTGGCGATCACCATTTAACAAAGAAAATTGGAACTTTTGGGGAACTCCTTTTGTAAGCTAATCCGTCTGTAATCATAGATAGTTAAATTTTGTCGTAAACAAAATTCAACCTCAATCCTAAGCTACCTAACTCAACACATTTTCCACAAGATTAATATGGCTCCTCAAAACTTGCATTCTGATCGAGATATCAATGAGTTATGGTTTACCAAATTCTTTATTGGCAGCATGGCCGCGATCGCTTGTCTCACAGTAATTTTGTCTTTTTTGCCATCACCATCAGGATTACGCCAACAGTCACCCAATAAGTCAACACTTTTGCCTACCCACTCTTTACCAGCAAATACTCGGCAACTTGTGTAACTTCACTCGCAAAGTGTCATGAATAGAGATAAACAAATCAAAAATCAAAAAGTTATTAACTTCAGTTCAACAAAAGCAGAAAATTGTAAAAATCGCTTAGCAATTTTTACAATTTTCTGCTTTAGCGCGACGCAAATGGCGCTATCAAACTCGCGTTAATTAGCTAAATGAAGGAAGCATCTCTAGTTCTTTAATACTTTTAAGAATACCGATTCAGTTTGAGCCGCAAGTCGATCCCATGCAAAGCGCTCCTTGAGGTCAGTTTGGGCATTATTGATCAAAGATTGACTATATTCGCGATCACGCAAAACCTGAATTATGCCATCAGCTAAAGAATTCGCATCATTAACCAATGTGACAATTCCTGTAATGCCATGACGCACAACTTCAGGTAAGCCACCTGTATTTGAAACAACAAGAGGGATCTTGGCAGCAAAACTCTCTAATGCCACAATGCCAAAGGGTTCATATAGGCTTGGGAAAACTGCACAATTGGCGATCGTTTGAAACTTCCACAGATCAGCATCTGCCATAAATCCTGTAAATACAACCTTGTGGTAAATTCCTAAATCCCAAGCTTGGCGATGCAATAGAATCGAATAAGCTTCACCCGTACCAATAATCACAAGGCGAACGCGATCACCCATTGCCGCAATTATCTTTGGCATGGCATTGAGCAATACATAAATCCCTTTCTCAAAAGTGATTCGTCCTACATAGTAAATAATTGCTTCTTCGGGTTTGGCGTATTGCTCACGCAGAGCAAGGCTATCAAAGGTAATTTGATGGGCATCAGTAATATTTTTCCAACGCTCAACGCTCAAACCGTTGTAAACCACATCTGTCTTGGCTGCTGGACAGTCGAGGGCTCGTTGCAGTTCGCCCCGCATATATTCTGAACAGACAATCACTCTCTGAGCAAATTGCGTTAGCTTAATTTCTTTTTGATGGATATATCTTTGCGTATCATTATGAATTCCGTTACATCTGCCATATTCCGTAGCATGAATAGTGGCAACTAAGGGTATTTGCAATTCTGTAGTTATAGCGATCGCAGTCTCTTCAACGAGCCAATCATGAGCATGAACAAGTTCAACAGGATTTTGAGCTAAAAAATTTCTGGCAAATTTAGACATATTAATGTTCATTTGCACCACCCATTGAAAAAAATCATGATTTTTTTCAACACCAACACGGTGTACATAAATCCCATCAACGATTGCTTCTAATGGCTCATTTTCAACCGCAACGGTGATTAAATGCACCTCATGTCCGCGCTTAACAACTTCAGGATATAGCTCCGCTACGTGACGAGAAATTCCTCCTATGATGCGCGGGGGGAATTCCCAAGCTAGAGCAAGAATACGCATGATATTTCAGGTAATGTTGGGTAGGAACGTTAGTAGATATGCTTAATTAACTATAAAGCTAAAAGATGTAGTAACAACCCCTGTATTTGCCACTAATTCTTTATATTTTGCAAAATATGCAAAATATAAAGAATTAGTGGCAATCAATAATATTTACTCTCTTAAATACTAGTCCTAAAGGAAATAGAAAGTGCTATTTGGCTACACTTTCGATTTTTGCCTTATTATAGCAATCCTAACTGGTTTATGGAAGCGCACTCCGAAGGGATACGCTTCCATAAACCATTGTCAATGCTTAAGAAACTACTCAAGATATGCTATCCTCCCTCCATAATTTATGATACTTTACATGGCATTCGTGTGAATTGTGACAGGAGGCAGATGTGTCTGATAACAAAACTAAAGAAGTAATTGATCGTGTTTCTCAGCAAGTGGGGCAAACTTGGACAAAAGTTCAACCACATTTGCAAACACTATTATTAAAGCTGATTAAAAGTTTGCTCCCTGCCTTGCAGAATCTGCAAACTAAGTTAACGTCATCAGATGCTGTAACTGACTCAAGCAAAACTAGTGATAATCCAACCTTGGATAAGGCTCTTGAAACTGGCAAGGGTATTGCGGCTAAGGCGATCGCAGCTTTGATTGTGGCTTTGACAAAACTCCAACAAAGCCTAGACAATCAAGAGGTCTCTCTTGATACAACAGGAGAACCTGCAGCGCTACTCAATGCTTCGACTGAAGACTCAGAATTAGCGGCTCAGGTTAAGCAAGAATTCGGTATTGCTTGGAAATTTGTCAAAGAACAGGTCACACCCAAAATTTTGGAATTCTTGCAATTCTCCGTAGATAAGCTTGATCCGATCGCTAGCAATATTTGGCAAAAGGTTTCGACTAAAGCAGCAGCAACCCCATCACTAGTTGAGGCTTGGGAAAAACTCCAAGAAAATGATGCTTGGAAAAAAACTGTAACGGCAACGGCTCCGATCTGGCGCTCAATTAGTGGTATTGCATCACAGATACCTCTATCTGACAATGTGAAGCGCATTTTGGATAAGCGAGCGGGAACCATTGCCCTATTAACTTTATTCTCACTACTAATCATCCTCAAACCTTCCCATGCCCTTAGCCAAAATTTCAGAACTGCTGCTAAGAATTCAGCGCCAGTAAGTAATGTTGCCCAAAAGCAACCTAATGCAATTAAGACTAATCCTGTTGCCAAGCCAGTCCAATCGGTTAATGACTTGGTAAAACCAGAACGGGGCGATGCTCCATTAACGGCTGAGCAAATTGAGATCGCCAAGATCCAAGCTCAAGTCTCAGAAGTCGCGAACCAATATGGTGAATCTTTGTTAGGTTCTGTGCAAACTAACTTTAAGCGTGGTCGCTTGATTGTGGCTCTTAATGATGATTGGTATCAATTAGATCCCCAAAAGCAAAAACAGTTAGTAACAGACTTGCAGAATAGGACACGATCGCTCAATTTCAAGAAGTTATTAGTTGCTGATGCTCAAAGTAATTTAATTGCTCGCAGTCCAGTTACTGGTAATGAAGTAATCATTTTGAGAAATTAATAAGTAATTTTTGAACCAGTTTTTGTAGTGAAGCAGTAAGGTAGGAAATATCATTTCTTATGCCTTATTGCTTCACTCTTTATTAAGAATCTATGGTAGAAATTAAAGATCAAAGACATCCCCAATACACAAAGGATCGACAAGTCCTCAACAATTTGTTAGCACAAAATTCACCTAGTAATCGTGATTTTGCTGACCTTGCACGTTTAACTATCCGTTACAAAGGATTTATGGGAGCAAAGGATATACAAGAAGATTTGATTAAAGTGCTTATCAACTGGCAAATTACAGAAGAAGAGTTGTTTACTAAAACCAGAGTAATTCATGCGATCGGCAAAGTTTACATGGCTCAAGATGAAGGTCAAGACGATTGGGCTTAAACAATTATCTTTTGGGTGTGACCAAAATTTAATGTAAGAGGGAAAATCTGATAAGGCTATAAAGTCTAGGGAATCTTTATTCTGAAAGATTAATGCATGAGTGTATTAATCTTTCAGAATAAAGAAAGACATATAACGGGAGCATCTCAATTAGGCACTGAGTATATAGCTAGCGTCAAGTGTATTAGGACGCAGAAGCAACAAGAACCGATTCCATGGCATCACGTAAATTGTCAGAATTGCGTAAAAGTTTGCGAATTCGATGCTTCAACCAAGCCCAACATTTTTCAATACGATTGAGGTCAGGAGAATAAGCAGGTAAATAGACTAATTTGCATCCAGCCGCTTCAATTAATTCGCGAATCCTACCACCGTGATGAAAGGTAGCATTATCGATAATTACCCACTCCTTAGGTTGGAGTTTTGGGATTAAACAAGTTACTACCAAATTTCAAAAACAGTGCGATTACAGGCTCCTTCAATAGTGAAGGGAGCAATTATTTGTCCATCCCAATATTGGGAGCACCTCAATTAGGTACTGAGTAGAAATACTTAAGGAGAATAGAAATAGCCATTGAGTTAAGCACAACGATGTTTCAAAACTTGAGCAACATTGTTTCTATGCCACTGAGCGCCAGAAATCTTGACCCGACGACCAATCTGCTTAATAGTTGATTCCACAGAGCCAGAGCTAATGGTAAGTCCCTGTTTCTGTAAATAACCATACTCAGGAATACGATGACGATGATTGCGTAAATAAGCCAGAAATTTGATAAATCGTTTGGATGTACACCCTGCAAATAGGTTAATGGCCTGCTCAACATCACCTTGCCATAGCAGAGACTGTATTTCCAAAAACTCAGGTACAGTTATGCATTGTCCACATGCTCAGAAATTCGGTCGCTTTTGGACTTTGGCAACAACGCAAGCAATTTTGTGCTGACCTCAATGCGATTTATAGCGCTGCTACGGAAACCGAGGCAAAGTTTAACCTCGAACTCTTTGCTGAAAAATGGGACAAACAATATCTATCGATCTCCAAGTTTTGGCGTAATCATTGGACGAATATTATCCCCTTCTTTGCTTTCCCGTCCGAGATTCGTCTATTGTGTCGGTTAGATCATCAAAGTTAGTGTTACAAGTTTTACACTGGTATCGTTGACGGGCAGGATGGGTTTCATCTTTGCCCCGATTGATCGCCTCTGAAATTTTGCATTTTGGACAGCTTACTCATCCTGTCCATCGCATCTGAAGCACTGTTTCGTAACTTTTTGCATCATTGATTAGATGGGTTAAGTTCACGCTCAGCATAGTTTTCGCTGCTTTTGCTGTTCGCTACAATTTTATCAATTTCTGCCTTTCTTTACCTCCCCGATTTACTTATTGAGCCGCAACTATTTGATTTATGTCTAATAAACTTGGATTTTGGTTGATTTGGATTTTATTTTCCGTCTATGCCTTCATCTTCGCACCGCCTGATCGCCCTGATACCTTACAACTAATTCTCAAGTTGAGCACAGGCGACTGGCAAAGTACAAACGCCTTAATTGTTGCCTTGTTTAACCTCATGGGTGTATTTCCCTTCATCTATGCCTGTATGCTAGTCAGCGACGGGCGTGGACAAAAAGTACCCGCTTGGCTATTTGCCAGTCTCTCATTTTTGGTTGGAGCATTTGCCCTACTTCCCTACTTTGCCCTGCGTGAACCAAACCCTACCTTTATCGGCAAAAAGAACCGCCTAATTTCTGCATTAGAGTCACGCTGGACTGGGATTGGACTGACTGCGATCGCCTTTTATTTTTTAGTCTATGGATTTGCCAATGGCAACTGGGCAGATTTTGTGCAGCAATGGCAAACCAGCCGATTTATCCATGTGATGACCTTAGATTTCTGTATGTTGTCACTACTATTTCCATGGTTACTTAGTGATGATATGGAAAGACGAGGCATGACTGATGATCGTTTTTTTACATTTATTTCCCTAGTTCCCCTAGTTGGCGCATTGATTTATCTCTGTTTGCGATCTCCTTTAATCGAAAGCGAACAAGAGTCAGCCGTCTAGAATATTAACGTAAAATAAATAAGAAAGGGCGCTTTGCACTCTTTCTTATTTATAAGCCTAACCTAATACCTCTTGCCATTATAGAAGCTAAGAGGGGAGTTAAATTGAATCCCAAAAGCTCTACATGGTTGATCGTTCTGAGAAGTTTAATTTTCTCTGAAATGACTTCTGGTTACTTATCAGCACACAGATTTTTAATCCACATCAAAAACGAAAAGGTAGGGTATAAAGACAATAGCCCGACGACAATAAATATCGATATTTCTATCTAGAAAACAGTCTGAAAGATATATTATTCTAGGCTTTTCTCAAAATATAAAACCCTTAAAATTCGCGTTGTTAAGACAGTAATTCCTGCAATTCAATACTATCTGCAATCAAAACTCGTCATGCATCTTTATTGGTTAGGTCTTGTTTGAGGGTAAATAATTCTGTAGATAAAGACGCAAAAATCAATCCCAAACTTAAATAATGCAAATAGGCAGTGATCACACTAGCCCACATTAGGGACTTGACGAGAAAAAAAGGTACCACCGAGTACCTACGACTTTGACTTCGCTTAGTCAAAGTCGTAGGTACTTTAATTAATCGTAAGTCCCTCAAGATTCTCCTAAATTAAAAAGTTCAACTGTTGCTACATTTTTGGTAAGTGCAAGATCGGCTTTAGGCAATCACAAGGTTATCATCAAAGATAAGTGTAAAGATTTTTAAAGAGAGTATGACCAATATTATTGACATCATTAAGGCAGATTACGCCAAATTTCCCCAAGCGCAAACCTATAGCATCTATAGCGAAGATGTCTATTTTAAAGATCCTGTCTACAACTTTCGCGGAATTAAGCAATATCAAAAGATGATTGGGTTTATTACATTTTGGTTTAAAAATCTCAAGCTCGAACTTCATGACATCTCCCGTACCGACAGTCTGATCACCGCAAATTGGACAATGAGTTGGGATGCCCCATTTCCATGGAAACCACGCATTAGTGTGACTGGATGGAGTGACCTCACCCTTGGCAAATTTGCAGATCAATCAGGCGATCGCGAATTAATCGTTTCCCACATCGACTATTGGAAATGCAGCAAATTTGATGTAATCAAGCAACATTTCGTCTTTAGCAGAAACAATTAAAAGCCTGTGGTGCTAGCAAAGTAAGCCCCACAGACTTTTAACTTTAAGTAAAGGGTTGGGCTTATGCGTTTCTCACTTTGCATAAATTCTGTACACTGAATCTAGCTACCAGCGATTAAAATCTAAAAAATAGCGAGAAAAGCAATGTTTGCAGATACGAGAGAATTTTCGGCTACGCAGTTTGCTAAAACCAGATGTACGACCAATGGGACAGCATCATATTTAGCTTGGAGTGGCTATCTCTATTCCTTCATGCCTGATGAGCCAAAGCGCAAGCTATTTAAAATCCTTGGTATGAGTGTGGGGCGATGTATCGATCAGGGTGATGGAGTTTGGGATTTTACCTCGCGGGAAGTATTGCTATATCTTGATCCTGACACTGGCGAGATGCTGCGTTATTGGCAAAATCCTTGGACGGGGAAAATGTTGCCTGTGATGCATGTGGCAAATAGCCCTATTCAAGGCACATTTCGCCGCAATATCCCTGCTGAGGTTGATGGAGATACGACTACTTTTATTTTTGATCTCTTTGCCCAATATCCTAATCCCCTCGCGAATGAACCGCAGTTTGCCGAACATTGCGATCGCCCAATCTATAATGCTGTGGAATTGTTCAAACTCTCAGTCCCCACTGCCGATCTTGAAGATCCTAATACTACGACTGTTTCCAAATTAGACCTATCTTGGAATCGGGTCGGACCTTGGCTACCTTGGATGAAAATGGGACAACGCGAGGGGTATTTAATCTATAGCGCCCACGGAAAAAAGGTCAATGATTTTCATGCCTTACCAGCAATTTTAAAGAAGGAAATTGAAACCCGAATTCCACTTTTTAAAGATGCTCCAGCAGAAAAAATTGAAGGTGCAGAAATGACTTCGTGGGAATACTTCAAACAGCATTTTGACGCTTACGCTCAGGGGGCTACTTTCCCAATACCGACGCAACTGTAAATACAATTAAAGAACAATTAAAAGCTGGTATTGAGGTCGCATTTTCTAATTAAATTAATCTATGTATTTATGTCTAAGCACACCAAATCAAAATACGATCCAATCAAAAAGTTAAAAGTTATATTTTCGGGGCTTCATTTTGCAGTATCTGATTTTAGTGTTGCTTACAAACTTGTTTTATCAGTTCCAGTCCTTATTTTGTCTTTTATTGTTCAGAAATGGGTTGATGTTACATTGATTTTACTAGCAACAGGAATGATGTTAGTTTCGGAGTTATTTAATAGTGCGATCGAGATTTTGTGCGATTTTGTGCAACCGAGCGAGGACATGCGAATTGGCATTATTAAGGATATTGCGGCATCGGCGGCTGGCATCAGTATCTTTGTATGGGCTGCAACACTAATCCTTGAGTTAAATCATCTTTGGCATTTATATAAAAACTAACTATAGCAATCCTAAAGGGTTTGTGGAAGCGCACCCCTTTGGGGTGCGCTTCCACAAACCCAAAAATCTACAAATGATTTAGGACTGCTAAGTAGCTCAACTTAATTAAAACCCAAACCAGAGTTTTGTTCCGCCCGCTTAGCGAACGGAACAAAACTCTGGGCTTTTAGTTTATTTATGTCTAGCTACCTATATACTCAGGTCGTAATTGCAAGAATTTCATCAAAACTAGGTGTAGTAATTTCTGAATCTTGATCACTGAGCCAGAGCCAATATTCATAGTTGCCAGTACGACCTTGAATCGGAGAAGGTGTTAATCCCTTAAATTGCCATCCTAAACCTTTGGCTGTGGTTAGGACATTTGCGATCGCCTCAGCCCTAACTTTTGGTTCCCGCACAAGACCATTTTTTCCCACTTGTGTTTTACCTGCCTCAAATTGTGGCTTGACCAGCAGTAAAATCTCGCGGGGCGATCTCAACAAATTCCACAACGCAGGCAAAATTTTAGTTAGGGAAATAAACGACAAGTCCAAAACGGCAAAGTCAGGCACAATATCTCCATCACAATACAAATCTTCGGGGGTAAGATGCCTTAGATTAGTTCGCTCTCGCAGTACGACCCTCTCATCACTGCGAATTTCCCAAGCGACCTGACCATAACCCACATCAATGCCATAGACCTTAGCGACTCCCTGCTTCAGTATACAGTCCGTAAAGCCACCAGTCGAGATCCCGCCATCCAAACAAGTGCGATCGCGTAAGTTCATACCAAACTTAGACAAGGCTCCCGCCAGTTTCTCTCCACCACGGGACACAAAAGGCGATTGTTGCTTCACCAAAATTGCGGCATATTCCTTAACTTCCGTTCCCGGTTTATCAATTACCTGTTGATTGACCTGTACCCAGCCTGCCCTAATAAATTTTTGAGCCTGCTCCCGTGATGGCGCAAGCTCCAGATCAACCAATAAAACATCTAAACGCTTTTTCAAACTTTTACGCCACCGTCAATACTTTCTCGTATTCTTCTTCATACTTCTGTAATGCATCCCAAAGATCAACTTTCTGCTGAAGATTCAGCCATGATTCAGGACCATTGCCCAAAGCTTTACCAATTCTAATTGCCATATCCACAGTCACTGGTCTATGTCCCCGAATAATTTGATTAACTGTTCGGCGAGATACTCCTAGCATTTTGGCAAACTGAGTTTGGGAAATCTCTATATCTTCTAGAATATCTAGGATTACCTCCCCAGGATGAACGGGTCTAGTTTTTCTGTTCTTTAAACTTTCTAATAATTCGTTCATAAAAGTACCTCTTCTTTGCGTTATAAATACGCTACTCCTAGAAGTCAGGGACGTAATTTAATGTAAAATTACATCCCTAATTTCTATTTTTTAGTGATAATCCTCGTGATTTACGTCATAAGCGTGACCATCTTCAAACCTAAATGTAATTCGCCAATTTCCAGTTGTTTTGATCGACCAAACACCTTTCTTATTTCCCTTTAGTTTATGTAAATCATATCCAGGTAGCTTAAGATTCTCTATTTTTGAAGCTGAGTCTATATGCTCAAGTCTTATTTGCAGCTTTTTGTGTTCTTTAGTAGTTGGTTGCATATCACCGTTTAGCAAACTTTCTAGTAGTTTATTTTTAAAATTTTTAATCATTATTGGTCTTACTCCAACCTACTTATGATTAACCGATGTACTCATTAAAACCTCCTATTTAGCAAATGGTTAACTATGTATTTATTATGTATTTATTAAGTATAAACACAATTGTAACCTTATAGGTTACAATTGCCAATCACAAATACTAAGCGTTTTCACTTGAGCGTTTCTGGACTGCTTGACCCTTAATAATTTCAGGTTTTTTATGCAGTAGTCTTGATCAAATATGCTTTTAATTTATTAAAACTCTAGCTAAACCCCCTGAAAATAGGCAGTTATGCCAAAAATGATAAATAAAACTCCACCGATCGCAGTAATTACACGTTCGGAAATTCTGCCTGCAATGAAGCGGCTTCCGATTACTGCGATCGCTGTGCAAATGCCATGACCTAAAATCGCGCCGATAGTCACAAATATAGGATTATTGGCCGCCGCTAAAGCGATCGTGCTAATTTGCGTGCGATCGCCCCATTCCGCCACAAAGGTCATTACAAAGGCTTGAGTCCATATTCCTAACCAAGAATAGCGCGATGCAATGCTGCTCAAAAATTTACCGATAATTGGTAATTTAGCCATCACCCTAGAAGCGTCCTGTGTGTCTACAGTTTCTTCTGCTTCAAGCACCACTTCATCTTCCGACTTTGCCGACATCTGTGATGCATCGTAAATTAACTTGGCTCCAAAGATTAGAAATAAAGCAATTTCGCCGATGTGAATATAAATTTTTGGGAATAGGGATAAAGCTTGTCCCAATAGGACAGAAAGAATAGTCATCATTGCAAGAGCCGCTAACACTGCGGAAAACACTGTACGGCGGGGATGACGCATCGCCAAAATCACGGCAATAAAGAAAGTTTTATCGCCCAGCTCAGAAATTGTAATCAATAATAAACTTGCAGTAAAAGCGGTTAGCACTCTAACAAACTCCTTCAGGTTTTGAAAAGTCCTGATTGAGCTTGATAGAGATACACAAAGACCTCACCAAGCTCACATCAGGTGTGAACTCAGTGAAAGTCTCGCTGCCAAGCTTTGAGATGATATCTCTAAATAAAACTTGTCACTTGAACCAGTCGGCGAAGACAGTATGTTGACTCAAGTGGTCTGATTGTTATCTAATTTAAACTCTAAATTCATTTAGATTTCAAATTAGTTACTCAGTAGCTACTCCCTTTCATATAGTCCTTAGCTTACTACAAAGCTGAAGACTATGCATAGATTTCTCGACTAATTGCCTTAATTTGGAGATTCATCTCTCTTGAGGTACAACCTAATTACTACTTTTGGTAGCATAAGTGCCTGTGCAAAATAAATTACCAAAAACCAGAAAGTTGCGCCCCATAGGAGCTCAACTTTCTGGTTTTTGGTTTGTATCTAATTATGCCTAGCTACTTATAGCATTTTTCAAGCAAGCGAGCTACATAGCTTTGTTTCCCCGCCAAAGGCGCGGAAACAAAGCTACTGGTAAACGCAGTAAAAATTTTTTTGGGCTTATTTCTGGTTTTTAAGTATGTGCAAAGCACTGTAATGCTTTCACAGAATTGCTAAGTTTTTTGGAGCAGGTTTTAGAGAAATTGAGATCTTCATAGATATTGCAGTCCTAAATCATTAGTTAGCAACATTGGCTTCGGCTTCGCTCAGTTATAGTTAGAAACTTCCACGTAACGTCAGCATCTAATTAATGGGCTTAAGCCCCCTCTAAAAAAAGCTTTCCAAGGGGATGAATTTGTTTGTGCCTAGCTAACCAATGCCTCTTAGAATTAAAGCAAGCCTAAAAGCATGGGCATTTTTGCGTTTATTCTAGAGCATGGTTAACTTGCAAGTTTAATGAGCATAAAAGTCGTTTCTACATCTCCATTTGCCGACCAGAAGCCCGGTACTTCTGGACTTAGAAAAAAAGTTACCGTTTTTCAAACGCCTAACTATCTCGAAAATTTCGTTCAATCCATATTTAACAGTCTCGAAGGATTTGCAGACCAAACCCTCGTCGTTGGTGGCGATGGACGCTACTACAACCGCCATGCCATTCAAGTAATCCTAAAAATGGCAGTCGCTAATGGTTTTGGTAAAATTTTAGTTGGACGAGGTGGCATTTTATCTACACCTGCAGCCTCCTGTGTCATTCGTAAATATAAAGCCTTCGGTGGGATCATCCTCTCCGCCAGTCATAATCCCGCAGGCAAAGATGGCGACTTTGGCATCAAGTACAACACAGGCAACGGGGGACCCGCACCCGAAAAAATCACTGACGCGATCTATGACATCACCAAGAACATTAGTGAGTATAAAATCCTTGAAGCCAGTGACCTCGATCTCGATCGCCTAGGTGAAACCAAACTCGGCGATACGGTTGTGGAAGTGATCGATTCCGTTGCTGACTATGCGGAATTGATGGAATCTCTCTTTGATTTCGATCGCATTAAATTATTACTTGCCTCTCCCGATTTCAGTCTGCGCTTCGATGGAATGCACGCCGTAACGGGTCCCTATGCTCAAGAAATTCTGGTTAACCGTTTAGGCGCACCTACTAGTGCTTTGCAAAATTATGTACCACTTGAAGACTTTGGTGATGGACATCCAGATCCCAACTTAGTCTATGCCCATGATCTAGTCGAAGTGCTCTATGGCGATGATGCTCCTGACTTTGGTGCGGCTTCCGATGGCGATGGCGATCGCAATATGATTCTTGGCAAAAAATTCTTTGTCACACCTAGCGATAGCCTTGCAATTCTCGCCGCCAATGCTCACCATGTCCCCGCCTACAAGGGTGGACTTGCAGGTATTGCCCGTTCTATGCCCACCAGCCAAGCTCCCGATCGCGTTGCTGCCCGACTTGGCATCGAGAGCTATGAAACGCCAACAGGTTGGAAATTCTTCGGTAACTTGCTCGACGCAGGTAAGGCAACCCTTTGCGGAGAAGAAAGCTTTGGGACTGGTTCTAATCATGTCCGCGAAAAGGATGGTCTCTGGGCAGTATTATTCTGGCTCAATGTTCTGGCGGCACGTCAGCAGTCTGTCGAATCGATCGTTAAGGAACATTGGCAACTTTACGGACGTAATTTCTATTCTCGCCATGACTATGAAGGTGTCGATAGCGATCGCGCCAATACTCTAGTCAATAATCTCCGCAATAAATTTGCCGAATTGAAAGGTCAGAAATTTGGTAATTACGAAGTTGCTTTTGCTGATGATTTTAGCTATACCGATCCTGTTGATGGCAGTGTTAGTAAAAATCAAGGTATTAGAATTGGCTTCACCGATGATTCGCGGATCGTTTTCCGTCTGTCGGGTACTGGCACTCAAGGCGCTACCCTTCGTCTCTATGTCGAAAGCTATGAGCCAAATATTGCTAAGCATTCCCTCGATACTCAAGAAGCTCTAAAAGAGTTAATCGAGATTGCCGACCAAGTCGCTCAGATCAAAGTTCTTACAGGACGCGATCAGCCTACGGTAATTACATAAATCAAAAAAGCGGCGCATCGCGCCGTTTTTTAGAATTTACAAGCATTTTGTAACCAATTTCTTTCTGAATCAGTAAGTAGTGGTGAGAGTTTCTCTATTACTTTCTTATAGTAATTTTCTAGCCATGCAATCTGCTGAGCATTAAGCTTGCTGCGATCAATTAATTTCTTGTCAAATGGAATGTAGGTCAAAGATTCAAACTCATACCAAGGTGTTTTATTAGGATTATCACTTACAGACTTCGGATATTCTTGCTTAACTTCCTTCACAAAATAGAGATTCTCCAAACGGATACCACCCCATTTCGGTTGATAGTACCCCGGCTCAATGCTATTGATTGTTCCGAGATCGAGGGATTGACTCACGCGCTTACTGATGCCATTAGGTCCTTCATGGACATTGAGAAATACGCCCACGCCATGCCCAGTACCATGTCCATAGTCCAGCCCACTTTGCCAGAGAGAAGAACGGGCAATACCATCGATTTGACTGCCTGTCGTACCTTTAGGGAACTTCTGCATCGCACAATTGATATGGGATTTGAGAACCTCTGTGTAGCGATCACGTTGTTCCGCAGTCGGTTCACCAATGCTAATAGAGCGCGTGTCATCGGTCGTACCACCATAAAATTGCGAGCCTGAGTCTAATAGGAGCAAATCACCATTGATCAGTTTACAATCTGGGTTGGGATTGCTGTAATGCACAATCGAGCCATTCGCACCCGTGCCTGCGATCGTCGGGAAACTGAGTTCGATAAAACCTTCCTGATGCTTATATAATCTTTCTATTTTATGAGCAACATCTCTTTCGCTAATGACATTACCTGCGGTGATCTGTTCTTCAATCCATTTAATCGTTAGAGTCTTTGCCCAGCTAGCCTTGAGATTGGCTTGTTGCATTTGAGCGATTTCGATAGCATTCTTATGGGATTTGAAATTCTCAATTGGATTGTCCCCATCAACAATTTTTGCCTTAACTTCCTTAAGTTGCAAATAGGTTCCGTAGGTGTTTTGCGGTGCGGCGATCAGTACATATCGATGATTGGCGGCAAGCGATCGCAATGTTGGTAAATATTGCTCATAGTCAAGGATTTGCACTTGCCCAGTTAGAAATTGTCGCACTGCTTCATCAATACGTGAGGTATTAGTAAAGAGATAAGCATCGGTCAAAGTGACGATCGCATAGCTAATAAATACAGGATTGCACTCGACATCATGACCCCGCAAATTGTAGAGCCACGCAATCTGATCCAACTTGGTGACAGGTAAAATCGCTGCCTTCTTTTTCCCTAATGCCTCACGTACCCGTTCTAATTTCTTGGTTAAGCTCTCCCCTGTAATCTCATCAGGCAAAGCAATAACAGGCTGATCGCCAAAGGCAGGAATCGGTTCACTCTCTGCCCAAGGACTTTGCGATCGCACCGTATCCACCAAATTTTCGAGGATCGGTACAATCTCGACACCACTAGCATTTAAGTGATCGGCAAAGCGACGATATTGAGAAATGGTAATCGTAAAGGGATCGATGCCGAGACGAAAGGTTTTCTCTTGCTTCGTGGCATTCGCCCCAAATTCTTCAAGAACTTCTTCTACGGTCTGGTGATCTTCCAATCCCACTTTGCAGACCTTTTGTAACGTTGCATCCACCTGCATATCCGCCTGCTCGTAATAGCGCGGATCAACAAAGACCCAAGCATGATCAGTATCAATTAAAAAATCTCCAGCCGAACCCGTAAAACCACTAATCCATTGACGACGCTGTTTCGCTTCGGGCAAGTACTCATTGAGATGTTCATCTGCCGAAGGAACAAAATAGGCATCAAGTTTATGTTTCGCCAATTGCGAACGCAAAGCCGCAAATTTCTGGGCAACTCCTGTTGATTCAGAGGATTGTGGTGATGTGGTGGTCAAGGGCTGCAATAAAACCATGAAGTTTATCTGTGGATAGGGATTTGATCTATCCAAATTTTAACCGATTTGGTTTTGTCCTGCTTGCATAGTAGGTGACACAAGCTTTTAGGTCTTTAGCTAGACAAAGGATTAATGGCACATTTGCTATAATTTGATTGCATATAGCCACTTTGGGGTAAAAGCCCCTTTTGTCTAAATCCCATAATTATTGCAATGTTAATTACCGAAAATATCAAAACTCGCGATCGTCTCCAAAGTTCATTATCAACATGGACATGGCAAGGACATCAAATCCAATATTCCGTCACGGGTTCAGGTACACCTCTAGTACTGATTCATGGTTTTGGCGCGTCCATCGGTCATTGGAAAAAGAATATTCCCGCATGGGCTGAAGCTGGCTATCAAGTGTTTGCTATCGACCTCCTAGGCTTTGGTGCTTCCGCAAAACCTGCTCTCAATTATTCCCTTGAAATTTGGGAAGAATTGCTGCTTGACTTTCATCAGGAACTAGTTCAACGTCCTGCAATCTTCATCGGTAATTCTATTGGTGCGTTACTTGCCTTGATGCTAACAACGAATTCTCCCGAAATTGCGATCGGTGCAGTTTTGCTCAATGCCGCAGGTGGTCTCAATCATCGTCCTGAAGAATTGAATTTGCCTTTACGCTTAGTGATGGAGACCTTTGCCAAGTTAGTTAGCTCCGAAGTCACTGGCAAATTTGTATTTAATCAAGTGCGCCAAAAACGTAACATCCGTAATTCCCTACGTCAGGTCTATCGCAATCATCAAGCGATCGATGATGACTTGGTGGATATGCTCTATCAACCATCCTGTGATGCAGGCGCACAAAAGGTTTTTGCTTCCATTCTCACGGCTCCCGCAGGTCCGCGCACCTCTGACCTGTTAGCCAAGGTGGAAAAGCCCTTGCTAGTGCTATGGGGTGATGCCGATCCATGGACTCCGATCAATGGTGCAAAGGTTTATCAAGAAGCAAGTAAAATCAAGGATATTCAGATCATTCCCATTCCTAATACAGGACATTGCCCCCACGATGATCGCCCTGAGATTGTCAATGCTCTTGTTATTCACTGGTTACAAAAATTACTCTAAAATTTAGATAGGTATTGCAAAACAATATCTATCTAATTCTTAATTCGGGATGTAGCGCAGCTTGGTAGCGCATCGCGTTCGGGACGCGAGGGTCGTAGGTTCAAATCCTATCATCCCGATTAATATTGGCATCACTACAGCAGTTTTTTTGAAAGTGGCACTTCATGCTGCTTTCAAAATTTTAAAGTCATTGCAAAGCACTATAAAGGCTATATGATTATCTTGCGTTCATCTTTAAGCAGAATTTAATCACAAGCCATCATGTTGAGTTCAACTAGGGAACTTCTAGAAACTGCACGCCGTAATGCCTATGCGATCGGCGCATTTAATGTCTATAACTTAGAAGGCGTAAAAGCTGTGGTCAATGCTGCGGAAATTAGTCGCAGTCCTGCCATGTTGCAATTGCATCCTAGTGCGCTCAAGTATGGCAAACTTCCCTTAGTAAGAATGTGCATTGAGGCAGCAAAGTCAGCCAATGTCCCCATCTCCATTCATCTCGATCACAGTACTTCGGCGGCGGATATTCGCTTGGCTCTGGATGCTGGTGTGCGATCAATTATGGCGGATGGTTCACCCATGCCTTACAAAGAAAATTTGCGGTTTACGAGAGACATGACTGTCATCTCTCATAAGTTCCATGCGATCGTGGAAGCGGAAATTGGCAGAATTAGTGGCACTGAAGATGGACTCACGATCGCTGAGAAAGAAGCTAAGATGACCGATCCGATTCAAGCCTTAGAATTTGTGCATCAAACTCAGGTGGATGCTTTAGCTGTCACTATTGGTAATGTGCATGGTGAATATAAAAGTCCACCTCGTCTGGATTTTGACCGTCTAGAAAAGATTCGGAGCCTTATAGATATTCCCTTGGTTTTACATGGCGCTTCGGGATTACCCAAGGAGATGATCGAAAGATCGATTCAATTGGGAGTGTGTAAATTTAATGTCAATACGGAAGTACGTCAAGCCTATATGCAGTCGCTCAAGCTAGAAATTTGTGGTGATAGTCCTAAGGATTTATTAGAAATTGCAGGGGAAGCGATCGCTGCCATGCAGGAAGTAATCATCGACAAACTCAACCTATTTGGCTCCGTTGGCAAAGCCCATCTCCATGAAACTCCCTATGCAGAGTTATTAGCAACACGAGCACATAGATAAAAGTACAGATCTGTAGATCTTTATAAGCGATCGCTCAAACCATCATTTCGAGATCTTAACTATTTTGTTATCCTAGCTACAGTGCCATAAGCGCACCAATCAAGATTTAATAGTAGCTAACTCATCAGTCAAGACTCACCGCAATGACCACAACGCCGATCGCTCCTAAAACAACGCCTACACTTCCCAATCGTCCCGACGCATTAGGACGGTTTGGTATATTTGGTGGCAAATATGTCCCCGAAACCCTCATGAGTGCTCTTACTGAGCTAGAAACCGCCTTCTATCATTACAAAAACGATCCAGACTTTAACAATGAGCTAGATGGCTACTTGCGGGACTATGTGGGCAGACCTAGCCCCCTATATTTTGCGGAGAGATTGACACAGCACTATGGCACGGCTCAGATTTACCTGAAGCGAGAAGATCTCAACCACACAGGTGCACATAAAATTAACAATGCCCTCGCTCAAGTTCTCCTTGCCATTCGTATGGGCAAAAAGCGCGTCATTGCCGAGACAGGCGCAGGACAACATGGAGTCGCTACAGCTACAGTTTGCGCTCGGTTTGGTTTGCAATGCGTGATTTATATGGGTGTGCAGGACATGGAGCGCCAAGCCCTGAATGTCTTCCGTATGAAGCTTATGGGTGCAGAAGTACGTCCCGTCGAAGCAGGTACTGGCACACTCAAGGATGCTACCTCTGAGGCGATTCGCGACTGGGTAACTAATGTTGTCGATACCCACTACATTCTTGGTTCTGTTGCTGGTCCCCATCCCTATCCGATGATCGTGCGTGATTTCCATGCGGTAATTGGCAAAGAAAGTCGTCGTCAGAGCCATGAAAAATGGGGCGGATTGCCAGACATTCTGCTTGCCTGTGTCGGTGGTGGTTCTAATGCGATGGGACTATTCCATGAATTTGTGGAAGAGCCATCTGTGCGCCTCATCGGTATTGAAGCCGCAGGTAAGGGGACAAATACAGAATTCCACGCGGCAACTTTAACCCTTGGGCGAGTAGGTGTTCTGCATGGAGCCATGAGCTATCTACTTCAAGATGAGCAGGGGCAAGTCCAAGAAGCTCATTCCATTAGTGCTGGCTTAGATTATCCTGGAGTCGGTCCTGAGCATAGTTATCTCAAGGATCTTGGACGTGCAGAATATTACAGTGTTACCGATCAAGAAGCTCTTGATGCTTTCCAACGTCTCTCACGTTTGGAAGGAATTATTCCTGCTTTGGAAACATCCCATGCGATCGCCTATCTCGAAACCCTCTGTCCACAATTAACCCCTGATCAGCGCATTATTATTAACTGTTCTGGTCGTGGTGATAAGGATGTCAACACCGTAATTCAGCATTTACATCTCTAAAAATAAAAGCTGCTCAAAGAGCAGCTTTTATTTTTAAAATGCCATTTTTGCTGAAAGCCAACGTTCAACTTCTAAGGCAGCCATACATCCCGTTCCTGCTGCCGTAACTGCTTGGCGATATTCATGATCTTGAACGTCACCACAGGCATAAACACCTTCAATATTGGTTGCTGTTGATTTTCCCTTGGTCACGATATAACCTGTCGCATCAAGTTCTATCTGTCCTGCAAATAATTCGGTATTAGGAGTATGCCCGATCGCGTAAAAAATTCCACCCACGGCTAAATTACGTTCTTCATTGGTGATCGTATCGCGCATTTTGACTCCCTGCACAATCCCTTCCCCATAGACATCAATGGCTAGAGAATGCCAATGCACAGAGATCTTGGGATGATTCAATACTCGTTGTTGCATTACCTTACTTGCTCTCAGGTGATCACTTCGCACTAACAAATGTACCTTCGAGCCATATTTAGTTAAAAAAAGGGCTTCCTCAACAGCAGTATCACCTCCGCCAACAACTGCTAGTTCTGCACCTCGAAAAATGGGAGCCGCCCCATCACATACCGCACAGGCCGAAATTCCCCGATTCCAATATTGCGCTTCACTAGGTAGATTTAGCCTTTTTGCAGTTGCGCCTGTGGCAATGATGACACTGTGAGCTTGAACAGACTGAGATGATGAGGTGATCGTAAAAGGTTGATCGCTAAAATCAACAGCAACTACATCTTCCATTACTAATTCTGCACCGCAATTTACGGCTTGATCTTTCATATGCATCATTAATTGCGAACCCATAATCCCTTCAGGAAATCCTGGAAAATTTTCCACTTCCGTTGTCGTCATTAACTGCCCCCCTGGAATGCCTCCTATTTGAAATCCTTCAAATACTAATGGATTGAGGCTAGCCCTCCCTGCGTAGATTGCAGCCGTGTAACCAGCAGGTCCTGAACCAATAATTACTACATTTCTAATCACAGATTGGGCGATCACATCCGACATAAACTTCCTTTCTAAAATTACAAAGATTCTCTAGCATAATTTGGCTTTAAGTAGCTCAACTTAATTAAAACCCAAAACGAGAGTTTGTTCCGCCCGCTACGCGGGCGGAACAAACTTCTCGGTTTTTAGTTTACTTATGTCTAGCTACTTAGTTGCAATCAACTGAAGCCACTCGCATCTCAATAAGATGTGGAAGTGCACCCCGCAGGGATGCGCTTCCACAAATCCAAAAATCTACAAATGATTTAGGACTGCTATATAAAACTTTGAGTTTAGTGTAGAGATGTAGATGTATATTAATTATGTATATATAAATTTAAGAAAGTAGATTTTTAAAATAAACATCCTACTAAAGGACATACTCTTAAATTTTTTGCACCTTGTCTAGTAACTAGAGAAACTCTGATTAATCCATGAAACTCTCCCTACTGATATTGGTTTCATCGATTATTTAAGATTGCTATACATGACAAAATATATCTTAGATGGTTGATTTTTATAAGACAATGCAATAATACTTGCAAAAATGAAGCTACATCAACTCTAAATCGATTTTAGGTCGATAAAACTATGGATATTAAGCTCATCAACATTGGCTTTGGCAATATTGTTTCAGCAAACCGAGTTGTGGCGATCGTTAGTCCCGAATCTGCCCCGATTAAGCGTATCATTAGCGACGCTCGTGAACATGGTAAGTTGGTTGATGCTACCTATGGTAGGCGTACTAGAGCCGTAATTGTCACCGATTCAAGTCATGTCGTTTTATCAGCAATTCAACCTGAAACTGTTGCCAATCGCTTTGTGATTAGCAAAGAGGGTGCGACTGATTAATGGTGTATTCGCATACGCCCCTAAGGAGCGTATGCGAATACATGATACTAAGTACCAAAAATTGAGCTAAACATTACAGGAATTTACAAAACTTGAGTGAAGGTAAATTAGGCACAGGCAGACTAGTTGTCGTTACAGGACCGAGTGGGGTCGGTAAAGGTACAATCTTACAAAATTTACTAGAACGCTATCCCGATCGCATTCTCTTTTCAATCTCGGCAACGACGCGATCACCCCGCGCAGGAGAAGAACATGGTCGAGAGTATTTTTTTTGGAGTCGCTATGAGTTTGAACAAAAGCGCGATGCGGGTGAATTTCTAGAATGGGCTGAGTATGCAGGTAATCTCTATGGCACGCCTCGACAAGCGATTGATCAGGCGATCGCCCGTGGTCAAGTTGTACTCTTAGAAATTGAATTGGCAGGCGCAAGACAGGTTGCTCAGTCCTTTCCTAGTGCTAAGCGGATTTTTATTGCCCCACCATCGATGGAAATTCTAGAAACTCGCTTACGTCAACGCAGCACCGATAGTGATGAACAGATTACCAAGCGATTGCGCCATGCGGAACTGGAAATCGCGTCGGCAAATGAATTTGACATCACCATAGTAAATGACGATTTAGAAATTGCGATCCAACAACTGGAAAGCGCCATGTTTGATTAGAATATTTGTGCTTATGTTGGCAACACCAGCAACTGTACAAATCTAATTTTGGTTTTCTTTATGACTATGTGGAGTTTAGTTGGCGCTTTGTTGTTGTCGGTTTCAACCCAAGCTCTTGATGGTCGTGCTGTTGCGACCGTACCCAACTCACTCATGAGCTATGCTACTCGTCCCGTCTTAGCCTCAGATGTCAGTGCTAACACCACACCTGACCCCGTAGCAAAACAGGCAATCACGGGAATGCTCAATGAACTCAAACAACTAGGACTAACTAATCCCGATCAAGGTGCATGGATTCAGTCCCATGATGGTGCGATCGCTTCGGGATATTTATCAAATCGTCCCTTACCATCTGCATCGCTCACCAAAATTGTGACGACTCTTGCCGCATTGCAAGCATGGGGATCAAATTATCGTTTTATCACAAATATCAGCACCACAGGTAATCTGGTGGGTGATACGCTCAAGGGCGACTTGATTATTGAAGGCGGCGGCGATCCATTTTTTGTATGGGAAGAAGCGATCGCTGTTGGCAATAAACTCAATAAACTTGGTCTTAAACGCATTCAAGGCAATCTGGTCATCACAGGTAGATTCGCCATGAATTTTGAAACAGACTTACCAAAGGCAGCTAGTTTTTTGCGTCTCGCTTTTGACAGTAGCCGATGGGACGGCGAAGTTGCTGAGCAATATGCCACCATGCCTGTGGGTACGCCAAAACCACAATTGACGATTCTCGGTAATGTGCAGACTGTAGCCAATCTTGGCTCTAGCAATATCTCTAGCAAGTTATTAATCCGTCATGCGTCACTACCTCTGTGGCAAATCCTCAAACGCATGAATACATTTAGCAATAACGAAATGTCAGAGATGTTAGCTTCACAGTTGGGAGGTGGTCAACAGGTAGCAGCGATCGCTGCCAATGCGACGGATATGCCTCTATCGGAAATCAGATTAGTAAACGGCTCAGGGCTAGGACAAGCTAATCAAATTTCCCCCCGTGCAGTGGTTGCTATTTTAATGGCAGTGCATAATCGCGCTCAAGTCGAAGGGTTGACCCTTGCCGATCTCTTTCCCATGAGTGATTGTAACTGTGGCACGATCGAGGGTCGCAAAATGCCGAGATGGGCGATCGTCAAAACAGGCACTCTATCCGATGTCAGTGCTTTGGCAGGCGTGATTCAGACTAAACAGCATGGGGTAATTTGGTTTTCTCTGATCAATCGCGGAGAAGGCAATATCGATGACTTTCACCGATCGCAAGATCAAGTCCTCCAAAATTTAGTAGCGAAATGGGGCTTGCCTAAATCACCTAGTCCTAGTTTTACCGAAACCCCTTGGCGAGATAGCGATCGCAACGAAGTAATCAAACCATAAAGAGGGAGGCATTAATGCCTCCCTCTTTATGGTTTTTATGATTGTTATAAAGCTATGACTTCTGATAGATTAGACTTCTTGTAAATATCTTAATAGTATAAATATTGTGAATTGTAAATACTCAAAATATGTACTTAAGAAGAATTTATTGATTCAATAAACTATCCTTAACCTGATAGTAATGAGAAACATATAAGATGCTCAATGTGTACCTCACGCTGATATGACATATACGTTCCCTAATTTCGATCTTAACTCCACAACTTCTGTAACAGACTGGCGGCGATCGCTCGAAGAAGTTTATCGTGGTCGCACTATGCTCACTTACAAAAGTGGACAAATCATTCCCATGTATGCCCATGAAGTCTGGGTAGTTTGCCGTGGAGTGGTGCAGCTTAATACGCTTCATCCATCTGGTGATGAAGTACTGGTTGGTTTTGCGGTACAAGCCATGCCCTTTGGTTTACCTCTAACACATCTTGAGCCATATCAGGCGATCGCCCTTTCAGATGTTGACTTGATGCGATTCACACTCACCGAACTAGAACAATCGCCACAACTGTATCAAGGAATTTTGCAGCACCTCAATCGTCGCCTTCAGCAAACTGAAGCTTTACTGGCGCTAGTCAGTAACAAACGGGTAGAGGAGCGTCTACGCCAAATTTTACTTCTACTCAAGCAGGAAGTGGGTATCGCTGTTGAAGGCGGAACTCGTTTAACCGTGCGTCTCACTCATCAGCATCTTGCTAGTGCGATTAGCAGCACTCGTGTCACTGTCACCAGAGCTATGAAGCTGTTACAGGATGAAGGTTGGCTTAGAGTTGATCGTGATCGGCATATCATCCTCGTATAAAAAAAGGGGCGCATTGCGCCCCTTTTTTATATCTATTTCTTGAGAATAGTAACTACCAGAGCAGTACCATCGGTTACAGGCTTAACACCTTCGGGATAAGGAATTTCGCTAACGTGGATACCCTTACCAATTTCGAGAGGAGTAATATCTAGCTCAAAGCTTTCAGGCACACTATTAGGAGCGCAAGATACACGTACATAGTTTTTGATGGTATCAACGGAACCACCACCAACTTTTACGCCAACAGGTACACCAACAAAGTGGAGAGGAATATCTACTTCAATCTTCGATTGCGATTCGATCGCAAAAAAGCTGAGGTGATAAATATCATTTTTGTAAGGATGATTTTGGACTTCACGCAATAGTGTTTTGCCTTTAAAGTCACCATCAGTTACGGTTACTTCAATCAATGTGTTATTGATGGTTGCCTCACGTAACAAAGTGGTTGCTTCTTTCGCATCTAGAGCGATCGAAATTGAATCAGCACCCTTATGTCCATATACGGTTGCAGGTACTTGACCATTGCGGCGCAGGGCGCGGTTATTAGATAGGGTACGGGTAGATGCGTTAATTTGTAATTGCATTTTAGTAATTTATGATTGCTTAGTTTTAATTTCTCAACAAACCACGCTTAGGTCCATGGATGGGATCTTCAACGATAATGGTTTGTCCTCGGCTTGCGCCTAGAGAGATGATCGCGATCGGAGTTCCCGTCAAATCAGCAAGGAACTTGAGATATTCCTTAGCTTCTGTGGGTAGCTCCTCAACGGTTTTGCATTCACTAGTCGATCTCTTCCAACCAGGTAAAGTTTCGTAGATGGGAATCGCTCTAGCAAAGGCACGGGCATCGCTGGGGAAGTCGCGAACGACCTTGCCATCGAGTTCGTAAGCTGTACATACCTTGATTTCTTCGAGATCATCAAGAACGTCAAGTTTAGTAACGGCTAGACAGTCAAGACCATTAATGCGAACGGCATAACGACCGATGACACCATCAAACCAACCACAACGGCGCTTACGTCCTGTAGTTGTGCCAAATTCGGCTCCACGCTGACCAATTTGCTCACCAATTGCATCATGTAGCTCGGTGGGGAATGGTCCTTCACCAACACGAGTTGTGTATGCTTTAGCAACGCCGATCACACGGTCAATGGAGGTTGGTCCCACACCTGCTCCAATACAAGCACCACCAGCTACGGGATTGGATGAAGTGACATAGGGATACGTGCCATGATCAAGATCTAGCAATGTACCTTGGGCTCCTTCAAACAAAATATTACGGCGCTCACGAATGGCGACATCAATCTTGAGAGATGCATCAATTACATGAGGACGTAATCGCTCAGCATAACCACGATATTCTTCAATAATCGCATCAACATCGAGTGGTTCTAAATTATAAAGCTTTTGTAAAACAATGTTTTTCTGCTCGATCGCCCAGCGTAGCTTTTTGGCTAGGCGTTTTTCGTCCATTAAATCAATTACTCGAATACCAACCCGCTCGGATTTATCAGCATAAGTTGGACCGATGCCGCGTCCAGTTGTACCAATTTTGTGTTCGGCTCGCTGATCCTCTGATGCACGATCCAATACACGATGGTAGGGCATGGTCACATGGGATGTTTCAGCAATAAATAGGTTGTCCGTCGATATACCCAAATCTGTGAGTCGATCCACTTCTTCGAGAAGCACCTGCGGATCGATCACTGTGCCACTAGCAATGATGCATTCCGTTTTGGGATACAGGATTCCTGAGGGAATCAGGTGTAGCTTAAAGGTGCGATCGCCGACGACGACCGTATGTCCTGCATTATTCCCGCCTTGATAGCGGACAACGACATCTGCGGAGCGGCTTAGCAAATCGGTGATTTTGCCTTTACCTTCGTCACCCCACTGTGCCCCAATAACAATTACATTAGCCAAGAGTATTGCTGCTCAATAAAATCTCACAATTGTCAATCATCTCAAAAGATATGAGCGTTTGTCAACCACTTAATTATTAGTGCATGATTAAAAGTCTGCGGGACAGGCTGTGCGTGACCCATAGGCTTTTAGATCTTATGAACATGTCTGTTGTAGTAAATGTTTGGGAAGCCCAACTAATTGATAAGACCTAAAAAAATTACCCCACTCTAAGTAAGTGGGGCAATTCATAGTTACTTCAGTTCCAAAGCCTGTAAGTAATTTTTTAAAGTTGTGAGTATTGTTATTTTTTACTAGCGATGCCGAAAAAGCTGTCATTTACATTACGTTTATGGCTTTTACATTACTTTTATTGCCTCTTGGCAATTAATTGGTAGTCATTCAATGTAATTGTGTTGCGGTCGCGAAGCGCCCTCAACACAATTACTAAAAAAATTACTTTGCAGCACTACCGAAGAAATTTTTAATTCAGTCCTCTGGATAGCTTTTTATGGTTTTTTAGTGGGAGTATCAGAAGTAGAGCTAGGCGATTGCGTGGAGTTGCTATTGGGTTGCTTTTGGGGAGAAAGCGCCGCAAGTCGCTTAACCTCATCTTTAAAATCAGCAGGTGCGAGCTCTAGCCCTTTATCAAAGAGTTTCTTCGCTTCATCATCCTTGCCTTGGACTTGTTTTAACTGTGCTTTGCCAACATAGGGACGGAAATCTTTAGGATTTTCCTTAATCATTTGATCGTAAGTCGCGATCGAATCGTCAAGGCGATTTTGTTGGCGATAAACTTCGCCAAGAATCCAGCGTACCGAAGCTGTATCGACGCTATTAGCTTGGATTTTATTGGCAGTCTCGGCAGTTTTAAGTGTGTCTAGGAGCAAACCGATCGCTGCTTCAGGACGTTTATCATTCAGCTCAAGCCCCACTATACTTTGTAATGCAGGAATATACCCTGGTTTTGTTGTCAAAATCTTGCGATATTCTGCCACCGCATTTTTGGTGTCTTTCAGTTCAAGATAGGTTTTAGCTAATGTCATCCGATATTCAGGGGTATCTGGAAAAGTATCGGACAGAGTTTGCAAAGGCTCGATCGTTTCTTTAACTTTGCCTAACTGGTTGCGGAGATTAACTAACCCTATGAGTGCAGTTTGATTTTTTGGATCGCTTTTGAGTACAGCTTCAAATCCCTCAATCTGAATTTTAATCCGTTCTTGTTCGGAGGTGTTTTGGTTTGAATTAGCAGCTTGTTGATTAGGTGGGGCAAAGAGACCGCCGATCAATGGGGCGATCGATACGCCTAAAAATGAAAGCGTAATTACGATTAAAACACCGTTAATAATCCATTGCCTAGCTGTACGTTGAGTCACGATATTTACCCTAAATCCAGATACATCATAATAGCAGTTGACAAAAATTGGTTAGCAGCATCATTAAAAACCAAAAGCATGTGTTATTAGCTCCAAGTGCACCACAGGCTTAGTTATTTAGTAGTCTGGACATATAGTTTTTCTAGTCTAGTAAAGTACAGGGGAATGGTTCTCCGCCGAATGCGGAGAACCATTCCTGTATAGAAAAGTGCTATATCCTATTGTTCGGTATACCCCTAAGTTCTAACCACCAACATGAATCCCTGGGCGACGTTTGGGATCTTTTTCGGCGGTGCGTAACACCTCACGGGTCACGATCGCAATATCCCCCTCACCAAACAAAATGAATCGCATTAAGTATTGGAGTGGATTGCCCTCCGCCCAGCCAAAATAGGCATGGGGCAGTTTATGAGTACGTTCGCGAATCTCGAACAAAATGGCGGCGATCGTATTGGGGACGGCTGCACCTCGCGATCGCAAAATCCGATGTTCGCCCACTTGATGCCCCTCGATGTAAATCGTTCCTGCAAATTCTGAGGGATCGGAAACCCTAATTTCTAAGAAAATCAGAGGATCGTCAGGGGGTAAATGATGCTCTTGTCGGGTATCCTGTTCTTTTTGGCTATATTCCTGTTCATCGCCACGATTAGGGCGATGGGCAATGATCCTTACTGTATGCTCAGGACTAGCTTGGATAAAGCTTTGAGCTAGTTCATCCATTTCTACGGTGTCGGCGCGTAACTCGGTCGATCTCCAAACCCGCGACACCAAAGATGTTACGACGATAATGGCAATGAAAATTGCCGCAATCTTGATACCATCTGGTCTTTCGATAATATTGGCGATCGTCGTATAAATAAAAACAAATGTAATGCTCCCAAATAGGGTTACTTCAGTCCGTTTACGTTGTTTATAGGAAGCCAAGGTTACAGCAAAGGCTGCCGAACTCATCAGTACCAATACACCTGTCGCATAGGCTCCACCTTGAGCTTCTACATTTGCTTGAAAAATTAGGGTGACAATAAAAGCGATTGCCGTATAAACCAAAACTAAGGGACGCACTGCCAAAGTCCAGTTAGGAGCCATACCGTAGCGAGGTAGATAGCGCGGCACAATGTTCAATAGCCCTGCCATTGCCGATGCACCTGCAAACCATAAAATTGAGATGGTACTGAGATCGTATACAGTCCCGAAAATGTCACCAAAAAACTGGTGTGCCAAAAATGCAAGCGCACGACCATTTGCCTTACCTCCTGTCCCAAATTCTGCCGCAGGAATCAGAAGAGTAGTAACGATGCTACTGGTAAGTAGGAAAAAACTCATAATCCAAGCTGCACTTGCTAGCATCTTATGAGTATTTTTGATCCGTCCCTTGGGTGTTTGCTCACTATCGTCACTGAGTCCTTTGACCAATGGCATCACCGCAACACCTGTTTCAAAACCCGATAGTCCTAAGGCGAGTTTAGGAAATACTAATACCGAAATTCCTAATAGTATTAATGGATTTTGATTATTCGCAAAAATCGCATTTTGCCAATTGGATATGACTGTAGGTTGGCTAAATATATGTTGCAGACCAACGGATACCGTGATCAAATTCAGAAATAGATAAACTGCCACCAAAATAACAGCAATTCCAATCGCTTCACGGAATCCTTTCAGAAAAATTGCACCTAACAAAGCAATGAGTACTAAGGTGATTGGTACTAATTGCCCATGGAAAAATGCAGGTACTAAGGGATTTTCGACGATGTGGGCGGTGGCATCGGCGGCTGATAGGGTAATTGTGATAATAAAGTCCGTTGCTACAAATCCCAAAAGGCATAGGACTAGTAGTTTGCCCTGCCACCACGTTAGTAAATGCTCCAGCATCGCGAGGGAACCTTCACCATTAGGACTGATGGTGGCAACTTTGCGGTAAATCGGTAATGCACCGAATAGAGTTAATAGCAACAAGATCAATGTAGCGATCGGCGATAAGGCTCCCGCAGCAATAGCAGCAATTCCAGGTTGATATCCAAGGGTAGAAAAATAGTCCACCCCTGTTAAACACATCACCTGCCACCAGCTATGTTTATCAGTGTGCTTATGGGATGGTTCATTGTGTGTTTCAGAATTGGCTTTTTGATGAATGCCAGCCAACAGCCAATGCTTCAAATTTTGCAGTAACTCATTTTTGTTGGAAGAAGGTACAGGGGAAGCCATAAAGCAACTTGTTGATAACGCTTCTTCAGTCTAAGGCAAGCTTTAAGTTATTCGTCGATATTAAGTGTTTATTTAGCCAATACAGCCTGTTGAGGCTTTGAGTAGTACAGAAATATTTTTGAAAGCGGCGCTTCGCGCCGCTTTCAAAAATATTTCTGGGTTTTAAGTAAGCGCAAAGCACTGTACTTAGAAAATGTTTACTATTTGTTGTCTGCACATAGGTCTAAGAATTTCTGTCCATGCCTGTTTACCCATTTCTGACCCTATCTTTACTTTACTCCTTTTGCCTTCTACGTAACATCAGTTATTTATTTCAAAATCTGTGTATCTGTTGAAAAATCAATGTCAGCTTGGTGGCGATTTGATGGTAAATAATCCTGCTCAAAGGAAGTTTTTAAACCAGCTAAGAGATCATATTTGGGCTGCCAGTTGAGATCTTGGGTTGCTTTGGTAACTGAGGCAAAGAAATGCTGGAGACGGAAAGGGAATGCTTTCTTTTTACCAAATTCAAAATCTTTAGGATTGTAATAGACAAAATTTAAAGCGCTGGGATCTTTGCCTGCGGCGATCGCGCATTGTTTAGCAAGTCCATTAAAGGTGACATAGCGCGTATCGGAAACATTGTAAATTTCACCGATCGCCTTTTGATTTCCTAAGATGGCTGCCATTGCGCTCGCTAGGTCTTCGACATGCCCAAGTTGGGTGATAAATTTGCCATTTCCAGGGATTGGGATCGGGCGATCGCGCACAATGCGATCAAAGAACCAAGCTTCTACATCGTTATAGTTTCGGGGGCCATAGATATATGTAGGACGAATGGAAGTGTAGGGGAAACCAGATTCAGCACGGACTTGCTGCAAATATGCTTCTGTATCGAGCTTACCCTTGTGACGACTCTTGGGATCAACAGCATCGGTTTCGCTATAAGGCAGGATGTCGCTATCGAGATAGACACCAGCCGAACTCATATAGACAAAATGCTGGAGGCGATCGCGGAAAATCTCGACTAGGGGCTGAGTATCGCTAAGTTCACGCCCATTGTTATCAAAAATCACCTCGAAGGATTCGCTACTAAGTTTGTCGCGTAGTTGTTGAGGATCTGTGCGATCACCAATAATTGTGTGGAGTCCTGCAACGGGTGAGGGCTTTTTACCACGATTAAATAGGGTGACTTCATGTCCTTGATCAACTAACAATTTGACCAGTGACACACCAATAAATCTTGTGCCACCCATTACTAAAATTTTCATTTTTGAATTAATTTAATTAGTCTTCTTGAAATTTACTAAATTCAGAATATAGCGTTTTGCGACGTAGATTCTGTTAAGTACATCTGCTTACATCGCTTTGCGCTTACTTAATACCCAGAAATATTTTTGAAAGCGGGGCTTCGCAACGCTTTCAAAAATATTTCTGTACTACTCAAAGCCTCAACAGGCTTGTAATGAAATCTAAGAGGTGATTCCGTCTACTTCGCGGACAAATTAGCTTCTTGGGGACAATTTACTATATTAATTGTGACTACCTACTAGGTTGTTGAAATTAAATGTAGGATGGTTAGCGATCGCGTAACCCTTCATCTCTAACCCATTGATGCGTTACGATGCACTAAATCATTCTACAAATAATTAAGCCTAGCTAGCTACTTACTTATATAGGGATAGTATTAAATAGTGATGCGTTACAGCGCTCTTTTAGACAAACAACAGGAATTATGCGGCGACAGATAGGAATTTTTCTAATTGGAATGTTGAGTTTTTTTACTGCTACCGCAACAAATGCACAAAACTTTGTTCCACCCACACAGCTACACCTTACCTATCCGCCACTACAACATACAACTACTAGCGATCGCCTATTTTTTATTGGTACTGCTCCCAAGGATGGTCAGGTCAGTATTAATGGCAAGGTAGTATCACGAACTACCGCAGGACATTTTGCGCCAAGTTTACCGCTTCAGATTGGTGAAAATATTTTTCAGATCAAGTATAGCAATCCTACGAGTGATCGCAATAGTGACAAGGAAATTACGGTGAAGGTAGTACGGGAATCAAGAATTACCCTACCGCCCAAGGGTATTGGCTTTATCGAAAATTCTCTATTCCCTGTTGTCAATATTGCCAAGCAGCCCAATGAAAGAATTTGCTTTGAAGCGATCGCTACTCCTAATGCTAAGGTTTTAGCCAGAATTGGCGATCTCGAAATTCCTCTCTTACCTCGCCGCCGTAATATTCAACTACCACCAAACTCATCAGTACTAACAGGTAATAACGAAGCTATTGCTGAATCTCCTTCAGGTTATTTTCGTGGCTGCGCTACCTTTGAGACACCTAGCCAACTTGGTCAGCCTGAATATGAAATGCGCTTAGGCGATCGCCTTGTTAAACAAAAAGCTCAAGGCTCCGTCGAAATTCTCTCACCGAAAAAGCTCCAGATTGCCGAAGTCACTGCAACTGCGGATGCCAGAACTGGTGCAAGTACGGACTTTTCCCGCATTACTCCCTTACCCCAAGGTGTTAAAGCTTTGGTCACAGGCAAACAGGGGGAATGGCTACGGCTTGATTATGGTGGTTGGGTCAGAGAACGCTTTGTGAAAGTCTCTGATACTGATACACAGCCGCGATCGCTAGTGCGCGGAATTAGTACAAGGACAGTGATCGATAAAGTCGATCCTCATAATATTTGGACAGAGATCGTCATTCCCCTTGAATGCAACGTCCCAATTTCTATCAGTCAGAGCGATCGTACTTTTACGTTGACTCTATATAACGTCACGGCTCAAACTGACACTATTGCCATTGTTCCCGAATCGATCATCAATAAAGTGGAATGGTTACAATCTGATTCTGATAAGGTTACCTATACGATTAGCCTCAAACCAAAACAGCAATGGGGCTATAAGGTTCGTTATCAAGGCACAAACCTGATTGTTTCTCTCAAACATCCACCTGTTCTCTCTACTGCGAATAGAGAAATTCAACCTCTCAATGGACTTAAAATTCTCTTAGATGCGGGACATGGAGGTAATGAAGACTTAGGCTCACGAGGTCCAACAGGATATCCTGAAAAAGATGTCACTCTGATTGTTTCCAAGCTCCTGAGAGAGGAATTGCAAAATCGGGGGGCGAAGGTAGTAATGACTCGTACTGATGATATTGATCTAGATTTAGCCCCCAGAATTGCCAAAATTGAACAGGAGGAACCAGCAATATCTGTTAGCCTGCACTACAATGCTTTGCCCGATAATGGTGATGCGATGAATACATCAGGAATTGGGACTTTTTGGTACAATCCACAGTCACAAGACTTAGCTAAGTTTATCCATAACTATGTTGCCCAAAAGTTGCAGCGCCGTGAATATGGCGTTTACTGGAATAACTTGGCACTAGTTCGTTCTACGGTTACACCAGCAGTACTTCTAGAATTAGGTTTTATGATCAATCCCGATGAGTTTGAATGGATTATCGAGCCGCAACAGCAAAAGTTGCTTGCCAAAACCCTTGCTGATGGTATTACCGAATGGATGATGAATGCTGCTAACTAATCCTGATAATTTCTGGTCTATCTTCCATTTTGGTGATCTGATCAATGCCTATATTCCATTAATGCTTTGGACAGGTATGGGTTTGTTAATTTCCCGATTCGCTCCAATCAATACCTCTAAATTTCTTGGTGTTGGGCTCTATTGGGTGGGAGTCCCATTACAACTATTTGTCCTTGCTAGACATACACAGTTTTCGGACACGCCATACATTCCCTATGTGGCGATCGCTGCTTTAGTGCTTAGTTGGTTATTAGCTCTAATCGGTTGGCAATTTGCCAAGCAGGAACATAGCGATCGCTCTAGTTTGGGCAGTTTCATTTTAGCGACGATGCTTGGTAATACAGGATTTGTGGGCTTGACGCTGACCAATTCCTTAGCAAGTGCCAGCTATGCTGATTGGGCAGTGCTATATAGCATTGCCAGTAATGTAGCGGGAAATTATGGGATTGCCGTATTTATTGCCAGCTATTTTGGGAAGAGCGAGGTGAAGCCACCTTGGTGGAAATTGTTGCTCGATGTATCTACAGTACCGAGTTTATGGGCTTTTGCGATTGGTTGGTATACGCGCCCCATCGGTTTACCCGAAGCGATCGAGTCGGGGCTAGATGCTGGAGTTTGGGTGACGATCGCTTTTGCCCTCTCTCTAGTCGGTTTACGCCTTGGAAAAATCGAGAAATGGGAGAGTCTCAAGCCTGCGGCGATCGCGGCTTTTTTACGAGTGGCGATCATTCCGTTATTGATTGGTTTAGGCTCGACTGCTCTTGGCTTAAGACATGACCCGCGTTTAATTCTAACCTTAATGTCAGGAACTCCAACAGGGCTATCAGTATTAATTTTGGCAGAAGTATATGATCTTGATCGCGATTTGCTTATTAGCACGATCGCCTTCTCATTCATTGGTTTATTTTTGATTTTGCCGATCTGGATTATCTGCTTTGGAACATAGAACCCACATTCCGCTCGTAATGGAAGGGTAAAATAATTAGAGAAAAGCCAAAAAGAGGAGGCAGGTATTAATACAGAGATGAAAGTAACGAACCTAGAGCATCTAGGGATCGTGGCAGGAATCATCG
>Ga0209990_10000541_pt1 | contig 37035 bp, 46 predicted proteins | sample NOAtaG_6_FD_187304 | JGI IMG/M metagenome (GOLD analysis project Ga0209990, IMG submission 187304) | Freshwater lake microbial communities from Lake Erie, under a cyanobacterial bloom - NOAA_Erie_Diel5S_2200h metaG (SPAdes) (version 2) | ecosystem: Environmental > Aquatic > Freshwater > Lake ...
GAGATTGTAAAAAATGCACATCACTGTGTCATAATTGCAAAGCGTTAAAAAACGCCCTCATGGCTCAGGGGTAGAGCATTCCCTTGGTAAGGGAAAGGTCACGGGTTCAAATCCCGTTGAGGGCTTAATTTACAAGACTCTATGATTTAAATCTGGTGCATAAAGTGCTATAAAACGCTATAAAGTGTCACGATTTGAGTCCTCTGTGAGTCCCCAAAAATCCAAGAAAGGTACTGTTGCGATCGAAGCAAAATCAGGCTACTTACGTTTGCGGTGGCGGTACTTAGGAAAGCAATACAATATCTATACGGGGCTTCCTGATGAGCCACTGTCTCGATCTGTTGCCGAGACTAAGGCAAAGACAATTGCCCTCGATATTTTGTCGGGTAATTTTGATGAAACCCTTGCTAAATACAAACCTAAAAAGCAGGAATCTAAACTAAAAGAGCTTGCTACCTTTGAAATTTATCAATCATTTTTAGAATTTAAGCGATCGCAGGTTGAGGCATCCACCATCAAAAAATATGAGTCCTTACTTGAGGACTTGAAACGTGGTTTAACACCTGAAAATATTGTGCAGATTTTGGGCGTGACAAATAATGTGGAGACAGTAAAGCGAAAGCTAGAATGGCTCGATCAGGCTTACCGATGGCATGACATACCGAATCCTTTTGCCAACGCTAAGCAAATGCTGAAAATACCGCCTAAATTATCACCACGACCTTTCAGCTCTGATGAGGTGAAATTAATCTTTGAAGGTTTTAGAGAGAAATACCCTCACTACCTACCCTATGTTCAGTTCTGCGTATCCACTGGGGCAAGACTGCAAGAGGTAAATAATTTGAAATGGTCACAAATTTCTGATGACATGACCCGTATCCAAATACTCGATCATAAGCGTGGTAAAACAAGAGCTTTTAGACTGCCTGATTTAGCAATTTTGGCATTGCAAAGTGTGGACCGATCGCATGAATATATATTTACCAGTGCGGAAGGACATCAGATCAATCATGGCAATTTTAGAAAGCGTTACTGGAAAGATGTACTAGATACCAAAAAAATAGATTATCGCCGTCCTTATCTATGTAGAAGTACAGCGATTAGCCATGCTTTAAGTAAAGGTGCTAATCCAATGATGGTTGCTGCTGTGACTGGTCACGATGTGCAGACACTCTATAACGAATATGCAGGATTTATTGAATCAAGTCCTAAGATGCCCGATTTGTTCTAGATTTTTCTAGTTTTAAAATCTTTTTGCGCCATTGAGTAAACTGCTCGACTTGATCCACTTCGCACAGCAGCCAATCTTGACAGCGGTGAATATTGAAATTTAGTCCAGACTCATCCGTATAGTGAAAATCTTTAGTAAATGGAATTCCCAAATTATTTTTCTTTTGTTGCCTCATCCAACTGCGGATAGTACTTTCCCCTTTGTCCAACGCAGCAGCAAGCTTTTGAATTGGTGGAATTTTAGGATCTTCTTTAGCCTTGATTGCTTCCAATTGTTTAGAATGCAACAGAGCCAATTCTTTGAGTTCTTTAATTTCCTTTAGTAAATCTGTAAATTCGGTATTCATCGTCCTGTCCAAAACAAATTAAGCTGTCTTCTTTTTTTGGGCTATTCCTATTCGATCAATCAGAAAATAATGTTAGTTGTCCTTTACGTTCTTTATTGCGCGATCGCCTTAGAGCGGTTTGGTAACCGTCATATCTTGCATGGCAAGGAAAGCACCACGCTCTGAGGTTGTCATCTTGGCAATTTTCGGGACGGTGATCGAGGTGGGCGACAGTCAAGGTAAATCGGTGCATATGTTCTTTGTAGCTGCCGTCTTTCAAAACCTCAAAACCTTCGTTGTGCCAATCGATCTGCCCTGTATCAAGCAGCCATTGGCAAAAGTCAACCCAAGAAACATTAGGCTTTCGGCATGGACGTTGGCAATTTTGGCAAATCCACTCAGCTTTGTTTTTAATGCGGGTAGCGATCGCATCCCAATCACTGGGGTAAAGGCTTCTATTCATTGGCATGGTTTTAATCCTTAATTTTTGTCATTTGTTTTTCGATATCTTTAATTTCTTTCTGGATTTCCTGTAATCGCTTTCCTGCGGCAAACTGAGTCCGCGCACTTTTATGCTCATCGCTGTCAAGTTTGCCGATGTACCTCGATCTTTTGTCATTTAGCCATTTGTGAGGCTTGTGGCTTTTCCAGACCCCTTGATCGAAATTTCGCTTGGACGGACGCGATTTCTCAAGCCAAACTCCTTTCGGGCTAGCACCTTGTTGTTCCAATGAGTTCGCTTCTTTTTGCAGATCTGCCAAGCGATCGCGCAAAATCGCAAGCTCGGTTTTGGGAACTTCCACTAGAACCGATACCCTAGATTCATCCATGCGTAATTTTGCGACGGATAACTTAGGTTCTGCGGTAATTGGAGTCTCAAGATCGGGGGATTTATCGGCATCGATGCTAGAGAAATTTTCGAGAAATTTTTTAAGCTCGGCAACGTCTTTACTAGGCTTTTTCAATTCTGCTAAGACATCTGGCGATAGTAAAGCGATCGCTTCGGAGAGCTTATTGTTTTTGGCATTGTCAAGGGCGTGACCGATGGCATTAACTGCAAATGTTGGTAGATAACGTCCCGAATAGCGATCGCAAATTGGGAGCAGAATTTCAAATAGTTGGTTGCGATTGGAAACTGCTCTTAATTTGGGCTTACCCATTTTTAGATTATGTGAGGTCACAACATCGGGCTTTGAGATATTGAGACAAGTATTGCTAACGGCAGTAATTACGCCCTCTTCCCCATCTGTATCAACTACGCGATCGCCAACGGAAAATAAAACTGGTTGAACCAATCGGGGATCTTTGCCATGCCCAGCCAGTCCAATCATGCAGCACCTCCAAAAAATTTTGTTTCTAGTTGCAGTGCCAAATCTGGGTGTGTTGCCTTTAAGTTCTCAATCTTGGCTCTGGCAAAATCTAAATCTTGGGCGGCGATCGCCTGAGCGATCGCGTTTTCCAATCGCCAAGGCTCTTCAGCCAATGGATCTCGCTTCGGCGCGACTGATGCTCTAAGCTCCAATTCCCACTTTTGCCAATCTGCGGGCTTAAATTTGGCAAAATACGCCTTGCGATCGCGTGGTGGAGATTTCAGATTTTTTAAAACAAAAGCCTCAACTGCGGCGCGGGAGAATTGACCGTCAATAGGGTTGATCGGTTCTTCAGGTGTCTTTGCCTCAATTGCAATTTCATCAGGCACTAATTTTTTTGAGATTGCCTCTTGGATTTCAGAGATCGCCTCATCTAAAGAAATATCTGAATTTTCCACGGCGCTTTGCGCCGCTTCTGAATTTTCAAAATTCAAAAAATCGTCCCGATCCGATCTTTCTAATAGATCTAAAGAGATCTTAGAGATCTTAGGGTCACAGGATTCAGTCATATCAATAGTTTCAGCCATCGAATGTTGCATGGATGCACAGCTTGTTGCATCGGCGCACAGCTCGTTGCATGGGTGCAACGCATGTTGCGTGGGTGCAACATCGTTGCATGGGTGCAACACCTCTTCTTGTTGCGTGGGTGCAACATCGTTGCGTGTATGCAACAAACCTTTGCCTTTGATCGATACATTTGCCATCACAATCTCTAGATCGATATAGCCTTTAGCATCAAGACTTTTCAATGCACGACTGGAAGTTGAGCGATTAATGCCAAGTTTTAATGCGATCGCATTTGCACTAACTTTTATGCCCTTGCCATAGGGATCGAGTGTACGGATGTAATAAAGGACATTTAACTCACTAAGATTTAATTCCTTAGAAACTTCTAGCCATTCCTCATGTTCTAGTGGATAGAATCTAGCCATTTCTTTCGACCTCATTCGCACAGTCATCGCAATAGTCGAAAAGGTCATCACATGAGCCAAAGCAGTAAGGCACATCACGGAAGCACAGTTCACAGGTGAAAAACAAGCTGTCGCGATCGCAATGCTCGACAAAATCTGGCTTGCACTGGCAAGATACAGACTTGGCTAGGCTGGCAAAATAGCCAGTGGCTTGTAACTGCTCTCTGATGCTAGGAAACTTTGTTAGCATCGCTTTGTCCTCTTACCAACTCTGGGCGATGTGCGAGGAGCGCGATTTATATATTTTTGCGAGGTTACAACCCTTGCATAGTTGAAAGCAGCCCAAATACCATAGGTTTGCTCCAATCTTTGGTACTCAAAAAATTGCTCATAATCGAGCATTTCAAAGATATTTTGTTGCATAGTTAGAAATTGAATAAAATTTGTAGTCCCTCTAGTTCGCGCTAGAGGACTTTTTTATGACAAAGGCATTGAACCTACGCTGATAACTTCAGGCAATAGAAGTACAGCTTTAAAAAACTCATTGGCGATCGCTCTTTTATCAAACAGAAATAATCGATCCTCTCCATCTTGACTAGTAATCGTTTCGGAGCATTTACCACCGAACTTCATTGCAAGCTCGTTAATAGCAGTAGCATTTCCTTCGGAATGAACGGATAAGCATTGAACTGCTGATTGGCGACTATCCAAAAAACGATCGCAGTAAAAACTTGCCGTTCTTAGGGAAGCATCAAGCAGCAGTTGTGTTGTCCGCATCTTTGAGTCCCTTAATAATCAAATCCTCCAAAACGACGCAAAAATTAACGCCCCTCTCAGCGGCAATCATTCCTATCTTGCTCTTGAGGTTTTTTTTGATAGCGGTAGTTGTCTTTTCTCTCTTAGCCATTACTTATTGATCGATAATTATTTATTGATCGATAATATTGTATTCACGTTTACACGTCAATACGTCTAAAATGCTTTATAAGTTTGTACAAATCTATATGATTGTTATTTGCACATATGGATCATCAAAGTCGTTTAAGGCTGGCACAGAAAGTAAAAGCACTGAGAGGCGAAGCTTCTCAGATTGAATTTGCTAAGAGGCTAGAGGTTCGTCAATCCACGATCGCCAGTTGGGAAAAAGCCACCAATGTGCCGACCCTTGAAAACTTAGAAAAGCTTGCCGAATTGTCTGGTCAACTGCCAGAAGAGTTTTTGGCGAATATCTATGGACGCACTATATCTACGCAAGAATGCCCCACAGTTGCTTTTGCGATTACCATAATGGACAATCAACAAATAGGTTGCGTACTAATGCAAATCGGTAAACGTTTTGGAGGGGATTTACCTGACGATATTGAAAATAAAAAACTCGATTAATCTTGCCATCCACAGATAGGGCAATTCCAATCAATGCGATCGCTAATCTCTTCATACACATTGCGACATTGCGGACATCGACCCGAAAATACAGGATGCGTCTTCAAAATTTGATACTGTTGCGCTCTGGTTAACCTTGGCTGATGTTCGGTTTCATAGGTTATCGGCAATTTCACAAGATGACCATCAATAAACGTAAAACTATTGGGACACCATAGCTCTTGACCATCATCTGCAAAGTCTGAGCATGAATCACCGTCAACACCGTCAGGATGAATCGCACAGACTAGGTAGTTGCTATGGGCATTGTTGGTGCAGCGATCGCAGTCGGGTATTTTGGACATCGGTTTAGGGGAAAGCTGCCATTAATTATGATGTCACGCTATCCGTTACAAAGTGAGATCGCATCTTGTAACACATGGCGATCCATACCTAAATCACCTTATTCAATCTGTGCAGTAACCATTTGACTTGAGATAAGAATCATCTTTACTCTGAGTAATAGGTTTACTAATCAAAAGACTTATTTCAAATGACATAAATGTGAAGTTAATCGTAAAAAAGGATTGCTAAATAAATGGCACAATGTTAAGTTTTATTACATTCAACAGAACTTAGACAGGTAATTGCAATGTCCCCTATTTTTTCTCCTAACTTCAACAACTTTGAAAATATTAGCCAATCTCAAGCTTGGTCTTTGTTTTTTGCGTTTGGACGGAATTCTAATCTATTAGGTTCAGGTCGCTTAAATGGTCGCTTTTTCACTTTGTCTCTGACAGCAGCAGTGGTTGCAGCAGTTGTGGAAGTTTTAATTTTATCTATCTAGCTCAAGCTTCTACTAATCGAAAGATGATTGAAAAGAAATGATTTTAAAATTTATTGTTGCATTACTTACCGCCAAGACTTCTCGCAAAAAAAGAGCATTTCCAAAAGAGAAAATCAGAATATCTAATGCGCTGCGGTTTTTATAAATAGCCTTTGCACTGAAGCTATGAGTCACTCTAAATCATATAAGAAGCACCCTAGATAATGTCTAGGGTGCTTCTTAGTTGTAAGCATTGTGGACATTATTGAGACAGCGATCGCAGTGGGGTATTTTGGGCATTGATTTACCAAATCTTTTTACCTTGACTAAATGATGAAGGAAACTGCCAACCCATTAATGATTTATTTGCAAATATCTTCTAGGCGTTAGTCTCTCTGTATCATGAACAACAGTAGGATTGATTAGTACCATCATGGATGATCCGATAGATATTGAAGTAGTTAGAACTGAAGCACTAAGAAAGCTAGGCAGAAATATAGTTAATTTGTCAAAGATTGAAGGTGTTTTAAAGTACCTACTGTCACTTAGTCAGATCAAAGGATTATCAACATCACCCCCTAATCCGTTGCTTAGTAAGCAGACATTAGGTCAACTAGTTCAAGAATTACATAAAACTGTAATAGTTGATGATAGTCAGCCTAAACCTCAACTAGACTCTTCTGGGCTAGGGATATCTTTGTCATTTAAGGTTACCTATAGTGACTCAGATTTCTTAAATGTGCAAAAACAGGCTCTCGCAGACATTGTGGCGGAACGCAACAAGTTGATTCATCAAGATTTAGCGCTACTCGATACTAGCTCTATAGAAGACTATTACAAGTTAATCAGTCTTTTAGATGAACAGAATCCCCGATTATTAGCTCATCTTGAAAATCTAGGGTGGATGCTAACCTCATTTATGGAGGGGCTAAAAGATATTCAAGCATTCGCTAAATCACCAGACGAGTTTATACAATCTAGCCAATCCGATGCCTAACAATCGGCTGCACACGAAACTTTGAAAAGTATGCACGATTAACAGCAGTGCGATCGCAGTTTGTAACGGTTAGCGTGACAGCATTAAATTCCCTCTCCAATCTCTTTACAAAAAGGTGAACCATTTATTCTTTTTAGTCTTTCATGCTAGACCTTGAACCGATGAAACCAATGAGATTTCCATCAAGATCTTTTACCTGACACATATAAGTTCCATCCTGTCGATCTAGTGGACCTCGATAGAGTTGTGCGCCCAGTTTTGTAGCTCGCTCAAGCACGGCATCAAAGTCTGTAACTTGCCAATAGGCGACATGACCAGCCGCTCCTGATGGCACTTTGCTATCTGAATCATGAAACCACACATCTTGATTGCCTATGCGTATAAAGAAGTGTTCTGGGTCTTCTAACCATGTAATCTCGGTGTCAAACAGATTTGAATACCACGCAGCAGCAGCACGACGATCTGCAACAAAATACATGACTTCAGAAACATACTTAAACATTGTAATTACGGGGTATGTCGTGGTAAAGCTCTAGTTTTAGCCACTTTAACGGCTTTTACCTTAGCATTTCTTTTCTTTTGCGTGAGTAAATACCGTCCTAAAAAAACTTCCTACTCATAGGATAGATACTTATACTTAAATTCTCCTCTCCAATCGCCTCACAAAAGCCGAATCCCGATCGCAACTCAATTCTAAATACTCAGTAGCCCTAGTCATCGCCACATATAGCAATCTTGCCTCATCCGCGATTGCCTGAGACTGATTGGGCATAAACCCCACACCCGCAATAAACACCACTGGAAACTCAAGCCCCTTGCTGCTGTGCATTGTCAAGAGTTTCACACTTTGCGCTTCTGGGTGGTAACGCTTGCTGTTACTGTCTTCGTTTAACCATTCCACAGGTATACCGACATCTTTCAAAGCACGGCTCAGCGATCGCCCCATGAAGTCCGAACGGTAGATGATACCAATATCATTCCAAGCAATCCCGCGATCGCGATATTCCCCTATGCGATCGCAAATATGTTTTGTCTCTGCCGAGAAACTAGATAAACGAGTAAATGTTGGCTTTGCTCCATGCCTGCCCACACTTTGCGGTTTGATCAGAACGGGGCTATCTTCTTCGTTGTCTTCCGTTGGCTGCATGATGTTCTTGGCGAACTCATAGGCAAAGCTCAAAATCTCTTCAGTATTGCGGTAATTGAGTTTGAGAATAGTAGTCCTTCCCTGTGCCTTTATGCCCACACTGGCAAAACTAAACTTGCCTCGTTCTCTCTTTTCATAAATGCTCTGAGCATCGTCATATAGCACCAGTAAAGAATTAGTTTCTGGGTCAACCATCTGTACAAGCAGATTGAACCAAGTTGGTTTGAAGTCGTGCCCTTCATCTAATAGCACCGCTCCATATTTGCCCTTGGGTATCTTCTCTTCATTTACCCCTAGAACGACTTGCTGAACTAATTGACTGAAAAACTCTCGTCCTTGGTAAATGGTGCGATCGGGTAAAGGTACTTTGTAAAGTCTCAACATTTCCGCACACCAGCTATGAAAATGCTGCACTGATACTTTCGTCTCGGCAACGCCTTTCTCTTGGAGCATTTGCCGCAGCCTCGATGCTAGCGAGATGTTATAGCACAGTACCAAGATTGGCTTTTCGCTTTTCTCTGCCAAAAATTGGCAACGGTAAACCAAAATCAAAGTCTTGCCTGAACCAGCCACACCATGAATAACCCGATGTCCACCCCGCAAACTTCGCGCTAGTTGCTCCTGTTGCAAGTCCATGATTTTAATCAGGTCAGGTGCGATCGCAACGGGTGTGATTACTTCATCTTCTTCAGGATCTGGCAACAAAGACGGTTGAATCGCGATATCTGGGAATATATGCCAACGGATGCGATTAACTTGGTGCGGGCTTAGGGTGCGATCGAAATGGTAAGGAAACATATCCCACAATCTCTGTTGAAAATCGCCTCGGTCAACACTGTCATACATCTCATCTTGGCAAATGACTAAGTTTGACTCTATGACTTCTCCTAAGCCTTGTTTATCAAAAACTGCCCTTGTGATATTGGTAAACACCACACCATAACCATAGGGAACGATGCATTTACCAGCGTGGTCACTTGCGATCGCATGGACTAGCTCGGCATCACGTTCAAGTAGCTTTACTGCATGAAGTACATAGTTTCGGGCTTGTTCTAGGGGATTTTTGACTTGTTTAGGTTCGCCAGTGTTGCGATCGGCGATCGTCCAGTTGGCTCTAGTGACATTTACGATTGTGTCGATTTTCCAGTCTTTGATCTCAAGTACAAGCAATCCTCTCAACGGGTGCAACACAATGAAATCGGGGTGCAGTTGCTTTTTGCCGATGGGTACGTCGTACCAGACTAGGTAATCGTCATCTAGTTTCTGCTCTAATCTCACCGCAAAGCGCTTTTCGCCTGATGTCATTCGAGCGACGCAACTATTTAGAGATGGGATGAGTGAGGGCATTTTTAGATAAAAGTTTTCTAAATGATATAGCGAATGGCTCTTCAATAATATATTTATTTCTCTTGATAATAGAATATATATGAGTTTACTATGACTGCATACACGTCAAGTAGGTAAGTTTGATAGTGCTTTAGAAGTATTTAACAAAAAAACTATCCAATAACGAAAGAGTTGAAGTTGAGAGAGCTTGACAAGTATTAGAAGTATTAGAAAAGGCTGTTAAGACTCGTAGCTATATAGGTACATAATGTTTGTGCAGCAACGTTTCCGTCCCCTTGCGGGGTGTCTGGGGTGAAAGTAGATCGTCGTGCGGAAACGCATGATGAGCTTCCAAAAATCAAGAAAGTTTCCGTCCCCTTGCGGGGTGTTTGGGGTGAAAGTTCGCTCGTCAAAATCGAATTGCCGAACACTCGTCCATTGTTTCCGTCCCCTTGCGGGGTGTTTGGGGTGAAAGCAGGCTGAGGCAGCGATAAAAAAACACACCGAAGAAAAGTTTCCGTCCCCTTGCGGGGTGTTTGGGGTGAAAGTGGAATTACAGACCAAGCCTATGTTCAGTATGACTCTGAGTTTCCGTCCCCTTGCGGGGTGTTTGGGGTGAAAGGGCTGGCGTTGCTATAACGTTAGCCACTATTATTAACTGCCTAAGGTTTCCGTCCCCTTGCGGGGTGTTTGGGGTGAAAGTTTAGTAAACCCCTCAATTTTGTCGCAACCAGCGACCCGTATGTTTCCGTCCCCTTGCGGGGTGTTTGGGGTGAAAGACTACTGCCAAGACGAGATCGGTCAACTTGGAATTGAGGTAGAAGTTTCCGTCCCCTTGCGGGGTGTTTGGGGTGAAAGCCAAGCCCCAAGCTACAAAAGAGATGTCTCCGTTGACGTAAAGTTTCCGTCCCCTTGCGGGGTGTTTGGGGTGAAAGTCAATCGCTTATTCAACTTTTGTTGATTCAGGTGCCGAGGAAGTTTCCGTCCCCTTGCGGGGTGTTTGGGGTGAAAGCATTCGGTCAACAAACTTTGGTAACCTACTACTCTGGTTTCCGTCCCCTTGCGGGGTGTTTGGGGTGAAAGACCTCACATTTTTGAGGCTTACACAGTAAAGCTTTTAGTAGGGTCGATCCCCATAGGTCATTTACATAGTCAATAAGCTTGCTAAATTCGCAATAAGACTATATCTGTAAAAGCCGAAACCCCTATGGAGAGCGCGACCTCCATAGGTCAACGTAATAATGCGGTTTTCAAGGTTCTTGCCACCTATGGAGGTGACTGCACAAACTATAATTGCTAAACCAAGTTTTTGTCTAGTTTCATAACATTAAATTATGTAAAAACTAAGCACGATCATACTTAACATTCTTCATACTTCCATCTTCTTTGATAGCCACGATCTTAACAAAAACGCTTTGTCCCTCCTGTAGAGAAATTGCTTGCTTACATTTTTTCTCAGTGCGCTTAGGTGCATGAGCAAAATCATAGGTAACATCATTACCACTAATCTTTGTTATTGTTGCCTTAACAATTTCACCTACTTGATATTTTTGAATAGGTTCAGATGAAGAATCGTCAGAGCTATTTGATAGAGTCACTTCACTGTCTACTTTTTTAATGACCGATCGATTAGGGCGAGGGACTTTATTATTCTGGCGATCACTATCCCGAACATTCAAAGGAGACGGAAGTACCAGACGATCTTTATACTCATTTACCGTTTTTTCATTGGGCTTGGATGAGCCAAAATATGGCTTACTCTTATCTCGTTCGATTTCCAAGTACCGAGTATCATCTTTTGGCGGACTATCTTTCCAGTTGAGCATCTTGAGCAGCATATCAATACGGCGATGCTTTTGAAAGCTGCCAAGTTCTACAGCCATATAATTTTCAAACTCAGAAACAAAGCTGGGATTGATTTCTAGGCTTTCACCAACCGCCCAAGACTCATTTGCAAAAAGACTTTTATATCGGGCTTGCCTCTTACTTAAATAAAGTTGGTACTCAATTTTTACAGCACCCATCCCTAATGGTTTACCCATACCGAGGGATAGCCGATAGTCATCATCTTGAGCAATGTCTAATATCCACAACAAAGCGCCAAGCTCAATATTGCTTAAATTTTCAAAATGAACATTAAATTTAAAAGAGACACCTGCCTTAATCGGCTTGATTTTTGTAATTTGTTTCGCTTGTTTTTCTTCTGCTTCTTGTGGATTCGGATGCTTGATTTCAGCGGCTTCTCCCTGATGCCAATAGAGCTTATGTCCTCTAATTACAGTTTCTCTGGTGGGATCACTTGCATAATGCTTCAACTCAGATTTTTCGGCTTTAGTGTCTTCAGGTTGGACTAAATAGTGCTGAAAAGTAGTTGGCTTAGGACTTGCCAAAATCTTCGGTACAATAATCGGCTCTTTCTCATCTAAAACGTAGTCAATACAGGTTGCATCACTAATAGAAACACGCCCCGATCGAGCTTGATTCTCAAACTTGTTGCCTCTAACATAACCAAAAATCCCTTCAGCAATATCGATCTTTGGCTCTCTACCTTCATCTTTTCCCTCAGGATCTTTCAAATGAGTAGGGATAAAATCCCTCGCTGTAGCAGCATGTCCATTGCCCTCAGGCGAAAAAGGGATACGAAAATTAGGGCTTTGACCAAAAAAGCTTACAACTTTTTCTCCAGACTTAGGTTGTGAATAGAAAACTGGGCGATCGTCTGCAAGAAATCCGCTGTTTTCACTAAAAAACGCTTTTTGAAAATCTGTTAAAGAGTTACAGTAATGTTGCACGGCAATAGGCTCTAATTGCAGTAGAGGTCTAGAGCTTTTTTGAAATACAACACAGTAATTGCGACGTGGTGAAGGCTCATTGCCTTGTTTCATATTGCCGCTACTAACAAGTGTCCCTGTAGTCATTGGATATTGTATGGTAGGACTTACTGAACTCATGAAATAACGATTATCTTTACCTGTTGCCTTTTTAGGTGTTCCTGTAAAACTTACTGGTAAATACTGAGGTTTATATTCAGGATTATCATCATTAAATCTTAAGAAAGATAAAGTTGACGGTACATTTGTTTCTTTTATCCAAGCAAAGGAAATAGAACCGACATCTTTTGTAGGATGAATAAACCAAATATCCTTCTCCTTTTTTAAATAGCCAGCTTTAACTAAATCTGGCTTAACATATTTTTTATATTCTGCTGCTAAAGAATCACTTTTTTCAGTAGTAGCAACTGCACGAAAGAAAAAATGTTCTTCGCCTGCAACTCGATCAATTTTGCTGAAAGTAATAATTTCAACTAGAGTTCTCAACATCCCTCTTAAGCTGCTACCAGGAATAACAGGTTTTAACTTGTCGGCAGTATAAAAAAACTCTGGATTATCCTTTGATTCTTTCTCCTCCTTGAAATCACTTATTGTCAGACCACAACGGATATAGAGAGGGGATGAAGTTGTTAATGTACATTCAATTTTGCCCGTATAACGATCGCCATGATAGCGATCTCCATCTGGTAGAGGTTCTGCTTCTACAATCTTGTCAGGTAGCTCGACAAAGTTGTAAGGTGCGATCGCTTTTCTGTTGTCAGGAACGTGTTCGATGTGACGAGGAAGTTTCGCAGACATAATATTTACTCCGATTATTTTGTAGTTAAATTGACGAGACGACTTAGATAAACTCTTACAACGCCCGTATCTTCATCCTCTTCGAGATAATGACGTACCGTCAAACGTAATGGGCGATAGAGATTTTTATTTTGATCGAAAGGAATATCAGCCAACGGAACAGCATGTCTTAAGCCTTCCTGTCCATCCGCAACTATGGTAAATCCATCTTTTACCTTCTCAGATTTAGTTCCCCATAAAATTTGATGTTCGTCAGGTAAACGATCGGACTGGTTAGTATCATTAATTGTACGAGTCTTCCATTTTTGTCCAGTTTTCCACAGCATAACTTCGCCGTGCTCTCCAAAAATTCGACATTGTTGAAGAGTTTGCGATCGCAATTGAGGAAAGCTAGAGAATACATCTCCAGAGGTAATTAGGCGATCGGCATCAAATCTACCCCAAATAACACCATCTTCAGCATGAGCAAGTAGGTATTTTAATTTGTGTTCTTGAGCCTGTTTTTCTAACCATTCTTTGAGAGATTCTGTGTCGAATTTCTCTAAAATCTCGATAGGTTTAGTTACTAGATTATCCATGCTTACTTTGCCTCAACTTTTTGCAATAAATCTTTGACATAGCCTTCTAATAATTTTTGAGCACCATTTGGAGTAATGGTTAGACGATCCTTGCCTTGGATTGTCCATTTAGATTTCTGATAGGTAATTTCTGCATTAATTCCTTGCAAACGTCCTCGTCCAATGCTACTTTCACCACCAATTGGTAAATCTCCAGTCCAAAGATCTTTTAGCAATAGCAGCAATAAACCAATTTGATGTTTTTCTGGTTTTCGTAGCTCTAGCTGCAAAGTAACATGGGTTTCATCACTGCCAAATACGGGCTGAGCGTCAAACAATGCCCCATGCAAAGCGCCACCTGTAAAGCGATCGATCGCAATTCGAGTTTGCACGAGTTCTTTGGGATTTTCAATAACTCTTTCTTGAACAACTAATCGACTAGCTTTAGCATTTGGCATATTTTTACGCTTCTCATCTTCTGCGACAAAACCAAAAATTTCTTCTACTACTTCTGGTTGTCTATCTTTACCTTCAGGAACTATGACATTTGGGTTTAAGGTTTTTACAATTCTGACAGCGCGATGTCGTAAAACACCAGTAAGACTTGTACCAGAAATAATGCTTTCTTGTTTGATCTTTCTCTTTGACTTGAGATGAACTGCATCAGGAGTCTTTCGTTCAGAATATTCAGCAGAACGAATTAGCATAGAACCAATAAGGCTAAATGTCGCAGAGATCTTGAAGCGATCGCGTTGATCGTTACCAATATCTCCAAAGATTTGCTCAACTTTCCCCTTTTTAGGATGTATGCCATTTTTACCTGCCCAATCTCGATCAAAAGTTAGCCATGCTAAGCGATGTTGTGCATTTTTTAAATCAAATTCCCACACTTGCCACTCTTTGACATGACAACGCCCAAAGCCGCGTCGTTTCTTCATGCCGATCGCTATTTCACCTTTCTCAAAACCTGATAGGGAGATCGCTAAGGCTTGCTTAATCTGACTCTCATCCTTACCATCACCTTCTGTAATCATCAGTTCCAAGCAAAGCGGGAACTCAGTACCTGCTGATAGTAGCTCAAAGTCATATTTAGCATGAGGTAACGCTGTCCCAGTCTTGCCATCAATTTTGACCCCATCTCGCAACTCTAGGTCAATCTCCTCATTACTAATAGCATCGTTAATAATCAAGGGACTTTGATCGCCTTGATCGTCTTGACGATCTGCACCAAACAGTAATGTCGCCAATGATAGAGTTTGCTCATATTCAGATAGGTAGTTGCGTAAAGCTCCTGCGATCGATGCCCCAGTCAGTAATGCTTTAGTCTCATCTACACTATCGCGCAATAAAGCAAGATCGGTCAGACTGTCAGCGTCACCACTACCTAGACAAGTTGGTGTGTCCAAAACTAACGTACCTTTGACGATAATCCGCTTATAAATATTACGTTGTTGTCGATTATTTAGGCGATCGCTACTCATCTTCTTTATCCTCCTTAATTGCCATTTTTGCCACTGCTTCAATCAGCCTCAGCGTATATTCTTTTGCAATTGGATCCCTAGAAAGCGGCTCGACAAGCTTTGCTTCTATATTCCCAATTTTGACTGATAAATCTTGAGGATTAACAATCCATGAGCTAGGATCATTTAGCCATTCTTCAATTTGCTCTCTAAATGATTTGGAACCTATCTTTATTTGTTCAAACTTTTTTTTAGAGTTAGATGGAAGACTGTCAAGCATTGATCTAACTAAAGAAAAGTCATTTTGAGCAGCGATCGCTTGTCTTGACACAAGCCTCAATTTAGAAAGCTGAGAATTACTGATATCTCCTTTTAATTTTTTGCTAGGCAATTCTTTGATCAGCAAACCATCTAGATTTTGCCTTAACATCCTCTGAGCCATATCTAAAGCTATCTTTTGTGAAACACCCGTCAAGTCCTGTGGCTCTGACAACGGAACTGTTTTTGGTTTTCGTGCTTGAAACTCACTCCCAGACAGTAGCCAATTCACTGCGATTCGTCCAAACCCATCAACTCGTCTTTCACCAAGTCCTTTTGATTCTAATAACTTGACTTGCTCCTCAGTTAGCGAAAAATCTTCAAATACAAATACACTGCCCATTTTTAATGCTGGTACTTGTGGCAATGGCAAACCCCATTTGCGATTAAACCCACCGATGTTTTCACTACCTGCATAAATCGCCTTTATTTTAAGTTCATCTTCAATTCCGAGAATTTTTTCAATCTCGTTCTTAACTAAACTGGGATTTGCTATGGTTTGCCCACATTCGCCTCGAACAATAGCATTGCTTAGAAGAGTAATTACAAAATTGACTTGGCTAGAACGTTTTGCAGCAGGAATACCAATTTCATTCCAGTTATCATCAACAGTTTTGATGTCGCTGATTTTGCAATATCCATAACCTGCACTCTGCGAACCACCCAGCCATAGATCATCTTTAGAGTTTAAGAGTTTCTCAATTACATCACATTCATCTACATCGCATAAAATCACAGCCTGAAATGTTTGCCCTGCATCGATCGCGTCATAACGAAAGATTTCACCTTCACCATTTTTCATCGTACGACCTTTAGAGCGATCGCGCTGATTGTGAATATTGATTCTTCGCACTTCCTTATAAAGAGAAACTGACTGTCCATTGACAGTACAAAATTTCTGCTCTACAGATTTAGGAGTTAATTCTTCTGGTAAATCATCAATAGTTGCTCTGTCATATATGGGCATTGTTTCTGTAGATTCCTGTTTAGGAAGATCTGCATCCTTATCTTTAGTCCAAGAGATTGGTGTAGGTAAAACTCTCTGTTTTTTACTATCCTTACTCTCAAGATAAGCATTCAAGTATTGAATTGTTTCATCTTCAAAAAACAAATCTCTAATTATTTGCTCCTCAAGATTCAAATCTCTCAATTGATTTTCTTTCATATAGCGTCCAATCAATGCCCCACGAATCATGCTACCTGTTATGTAGGCATAAGAAACATCACTGTTTGGATCGCCTTGAAAAGAAGTGGCGAGTAAAGGCTGCTGTGTTGTCAGTGAAAATATAATTGCTTTCATGAATTCTCTTCCTCCTGTCCAAATCGACGCAGATAAGTTTGCGTGATGTCTTTATCTTCGGCACTTAGCAAAGTACACCTGACATAACCACGCCCACGATTGCGTCCACTGCCAAGATGTCGTAAGGATAATGCACCAACGGCTAAAAGCGTTAACATATCTTCTTCGATTATTTGAGCTTCAAAGAAAAGATCGGATACAAACTCTGACTCACGCAAAACTACACGAGCCGAACGTAAACTTCCTTCATCTGCAACTCCTGTTTTTGAATCAATTGCAGTTTGCTTGCGAATACTGGTTAAAGAACTGAGTACTTGTTGACTTGTAAGCTCTTTTGCTTGGATGGCAAGAGCTACAGCTTGTTGTAAATCTAATGGCAACTGAGCATTACCAATATGAACTGCTGCCATAATATCTAATCCACTGCCAGTCTTTCCAAACAAACTACTAGATACTTTTTGCCAATATTCTTTGTTATCGCTCAAGGTATAAATTAAATTATCACATTCTTCGCTTAGCAAACCCTTGAGCGTTCGTCCTCGCAGATAAGGCAACCCATAAGGATCGTGCTCGACTTCTTGATCGACAATTCCCGCAACACCGTCACCTCGCCCAAAGGTAGTATCGCTAAGTAGTTTAATCTTCAGCTTATACTTACTCATTTACTTCCTCCTGCAAGGATACATAAAACTCCATTGCTTCGATCGCATCAAAATATCCACATTCCCCATCCAACCACCCAGCCACAGCAAGATTATTTACATCTCTGTCTGAGTGATAAATAGGTAAATTTGAAATCTGATAGGCTGTCAAAAACTCCCTCGTAGCATCACTTCCTTTGCGTAAAACCTCTCTTAAAGCAATGATTTTATTGCGATTAACCCTGATATCCTTACCAACTTCATCCTGCCAATTACCTGTTTTAAAGCTTTCAACGATCTTCTTGAAACCTTGCCAAGTTCTCCATTCATAGAGATCGCCATCATCCATAAGTAAAGGTCGCATTGTTAAATCACCGTTTGGAACTTTATACTCTCGTTCTCGGATCTCACCGATCTTACCAATTAAGCCACTAGCGGCTAAATGCCAATCTAGCGCAGAGCCATCTTTTTTCTTTGCTTTCTTTAGATATTGCTTGGCATTTTTACAAAGAGCTTCACTTAGTTTATAGGCTCTAGCAAAAGGATAGTGGGTTTTAACAATGCAAACACCTGCGCAAGCGGTTAAAGGCTTTCCATCTGCTACTATTTGTTTTGCAAATTCCTCTAAGTACAATGCAGCGAGTTCTAAACCCAATCGTCCATCACAAACAAAAGTTACATCATCACCTCCATAAACAAGAGGGCGAAAGGGCAACTTTTTCCCATTGATATGGAGTTTATCTTGTAAAACCTCACGATCTAGTCGATCTATAATAGTCTTCCCTAATTCCTTTAAGGCATTTTTTCCTGCCATATTCACAGTATGCGAAAGGCGGCGCATATCGATGATGTACTGACGATTTGGTTTGTTTTTTCCAAATTCTTGAAAGCGTTTACCCATATTATTTCCATCGGCATGAACTACAGCAATATAGCTACTTTCGCCTTCAGAGCGTCCCATTTCATCAACATCAAGCGGAATTCCATACCTTTTGGGCTTTTGAGGATCGAATATAAAATCTTCCAGTAAATCATTAGCAGATTTGACAGCTTTAAGCTTTGCTCCAATGGCTTTAGAAATCAAGTAAGCAGCGCTATCCTTTGGCATTCCATATTCTTCGCGATCGCTTGTATCAACAGCGACTAGACGAGTTGATTTGCAATCTGCGGTCACCCCTAATCCGAGCAATGGAGATGAGGGAATCTGCTCTTGCTTTTTTCGATCGAGGTCATTTTTCATCAGATATTCAATGGCTTCATAGAGACTTTCAGTATGCCAATCAAAATTTTCTCTGTGTACAGCGATAAGGTTAATACCATGAGCATCTTTTAAAATTCTTTTGCTAAGAATCTGGGTAAATTCCTTTGCGTATTGCAGTTCTGAAAATAGCAATACTGTGTTCCCACCACCTGCATAAATAAGTTCAGCAATTAACTCCCCGTCTTCAATATGAGGCTTTTGGTCTGCTGAAACATTGTCTAAATCTGGAAAGTAGATTGTTTTCCCGTGGTTTTGTGCCAGCGTCTCTAATGCTTCCTTAGCCCAATCATCTGTTGCTTGCTTCACCAGATGAGAAGCACCAATATTTTCTCTGAGTTTGTTACTGCCAAAAATATATGGTTGAATACCTGTTGTGTCGAGAATAGTTATAACTAACTTCATGATTTACCTCCTTGCTCATTAATCCATTGAAAAATAGCTTTTGGTAGATCATCTAAATGTTCTCGACCAAATACGGTTACTTGATTTTCTCCTAGCAGTGAAGCTAATTCAAATTTAAGAGATTCTGAATCTTCAAAGCAACACATTAAAGCAACTCTGGCTTCAGAGCCTCCCATTTGCTGTGCTCTTATAGATGCTTCAAATAATTTACTCTTACACAAAGATCGTTTTTTACTAGTTGTGCAAGAGATTGCAAACAATTGATAGCCGCGCATAAATGCAACATCAAACTCAAATCCATCTATCGTTCCAGCAATTGGGATTTCAAAATTTAATCCATAGTCATTAATAAGACATTTTTTTGCGATTTCAGCCACTGACTTAAGGACATAATGTTCTAACCACATACCTTCTAACCACTTAAAACCTGTTAGCTCTTTAAAATTCCCTTGCCTTAGAAAATCTTGTAAGAGAAGGTGGCGATCGCTATCAATCAAATTATATTCTTGAAATGCAGCTTGAACAACGCTTGGTAATTCAGTGAGCGATAGTGAGACCTTTTTTAAATCAGTACCAGACTTCCACTCTCCCTTGCCATCTCCTTTTCTGGCTTGAGGAGAAAGGTTTTTCTGTAGCCAACTATGCCAAAGATCGTAATTTTGGGCGATTCTCAACGCTAAATTAGGAAATAGAGCTTTTGAAGTATGTGTATTTTTTAGTTCAAGACGATGAATTTGGAAGAGCTTTTCTAAGGATATTTGGAGAGTATCGGGTTTTATCGCGATCTGAATGCGATCGCCATCGGGTCTATCAATACACATTTCTAGCTGACGAGAATCAAGATAACTAAAGACTGAATCTACCTTTTGTAATCCCTGTATGGCTTGGTAGGCATGAACAGCCATAGCTTTTGTCCCACCTGTGTAATTCAGCCCAAGACTACCTGTTAAGGGTTTTGCCTTAATCCTAATTCTAGTTTGAATTTGAAAGCTATCTGCTTCGTAGTTATCTAGGGAGACTAGTTCGGGTGGACTGCAACTCAACGAGTCATTGCTTCTCAGAATTTTTGCTAACTGCTTTGCTTGTTCGGATGTGCTTGTAGTATGCACTAGGTAGACTGAACCGCCTTTATTTAACAAAAGATGCGCTGCGACATAGTTTGGCAAAGGATTTTCGCCGATGAGGAGAAATAAGCGATCAACTTTGTATTTATCGAGTTTAGAGTCAGTCATATGTTTTATTTAAATGCTACTAACTCGACATTGCTTCAACGATTATTTGACCAATACTTGCCTGATGACTATGGGTAGCAACCACGACTCCTCCAGATAGCCGTGGATCGTAACAGGCAATCCACTTCGTCGGATGTAGTTCATGGACAAAGTATGCATAGAGCCAAATTGGTGCGCGTCCTGAAATGACAACTCCACGACTTGCATCAATACCCAAAGGCGGTTCTACCCCAATCATATCGTCGGGGGTAAGAACCCGATCATCTGTGAGAATCTCAATGTCTAACTGTTGGTATTGCATTCCCTCGACTGATTGTTTGTCAGTTAAAGTTAGCTGAATATTTGACATAGACTTGAAAGATCACTGTCACTAATTTCTAGTCATAAGTGTATATCGCAAAACCCAAATAAGTGAAATTTTTTTATAATAATCAAGAATTATTAAGGTAAATCTGCAACTTTCGACTGCTTTTTCTTTGATATCCAGCTTATTATTAGGAGATCAACTTCCCGATCGCATCTGATGCAGAATTTTAGTGATAAATTCCTCAGTCCAGAAAACTTTCAGCTTGCATGGGAACGGGTTGCAGCAAAAAATGGATGTGCGGGTGTTGATCGCGAAAGTGTGGCTCATTTTGCTAAAAATTCTGAAGCTTATTTAAGTCAATTGAGGCGATCGCTAGCTTCTGGTTATTATCACCCTATGCCATTGCGGCAGTTATTCATTCCTAAAAAAGCTGGCGGATGGCGAGAGCTTGGTGTACCGACGGTTCGCGATCGTATTGTCCAAAATGCCCTATTAAATATTCTGCATCCACTACTAGAGCCGCAGTTTGAGGCTTGTAGTTTTGCCTATCGTCCTCGGCGATCGCATTTGATGGCAGTTAGGCAAATCGCCCATTGGCGCGATCGCGGCTATGAATGGGTACTTGATGCTGATGTTGTGCGCTATTTTGAGAATATTTTATGGCAAAGATTACTTGACGAGTTGGCAGAAAGGCTTAACGCGCCTGAAGTTCAATCTCTAATTTCTGATTGGCTATCAGTGGGAGTTTTGTCCAAAGAGGGACTAATATTTCCCCAAAAAGGAATTGCTCAAGGTTCTGCAATCTCACCGATATTGGCGAATGTTTATCTGGATGACTTTGATGAAATTGTTTCGGCAACTGGTCTAAAGTTAGTTCGATATGCTGATGATTTTGTGGTGATGTCGCGCAGTCAGAAGCGGATTGTTGAGGCGAAAGATGAAGTTGCAGAATTAATGAATGGGATGGGACTGCAATTACATCCTGATAAAACCCAAATTGTGGATTTTGATCATGGATTTCGTTTTTTGGGTCATGCTTTTGCGGGGAAAGTGATTGTTAAGACGGAAGGCGGAAAAGAGAAGAATGAAGGGGATATGCAGGGGGCGGTTGATCCTTTTCCAGATGGGCAATTGGTTTATAGCGATCCGCAGATCAAGCCAACACAGATGCAGAAGGCGATGTTGGAGGCTTTAAAAAGTTCATCTCAACCGATTCCGCCACCTCTATTTGTTGTTTTAGGATACAGTCTGCGCGAGACGAAACCTGTCAAGATAGAGTCCGATGAGGCGATCTGGGCAACAGGCATGTCAACACTTTATCTTGTGCAGCAGGGTGCAACGCTACGGAAGGAGCAAGGACGTTTTTTGGTGCAACCGCTCAAAGAGTCGGCTGTGGAAATTCCGATCGCCGAAGTCGAATTAGTTCTAGTATTTGGCAATATTCAGCTAACCACCTCAGCGATCACTGCTTGCTTAGATGCAAAGATTCCTGTCATATTTTTGACGCAGATGGGGGAATATAAAGGACAGTTATGGAATTCGGAGTTTTGCGATCTGCTTTCGGAGGAGGCACAGTGGCAAAAGCGTCTGGATGCTGCTTTTCAATTGGAGACAGCTAGGGCGATCGTCTGGGGTAAGTTGATGAACTCGAAGCAGTTGTTGTTGCGGCTAAATCGCAAACGGCAGTTAGAGGATGTGACGACAGCGATCGTTGGAATTTCGTCCGATATTGAGTCCGTGGAGAAAGCCGAAACTTTGGAAAGCTTGCGGGGGTATGAGGGGATCGCAGCAAATCGTTATTTTGCAGTGTTTGGGCTGTTGATTACCAATGAGGGTTTTAGTTTGACAGGTCGCAATCGCCGTCCACCGAAAGATCCTGTTAATTCGTTGCTGAGTTTTGGTTATACGTTGCTTTATAACAATGTGTTGAGCTTGATATTGGCGGAGGGTTTGAACCCATATCTCGGTAATTTGCATAGGTCAGATCGCAAAGAGACGCATTTGGCTTTCGATCTGATGGAGGAGTTTAGATCGCCTGTGGTTGATACGTTGGTAATGAATCTGATAAACAAAAAGATTCTAAGACCGACTGATTTTACCTATCCAGACAAGGATGGTGGCATTTACTTGGCTGATGTGGCAAGGCGAGTATTTTTAAAGCATTTTGAGGAGCGCATCTCTTTGCAGATTGCTTATGCTGACCTCAAGGAAAAAATTTCTTATCGACGAGCGATCCAGCATCAAATCTGGCGGTATCGGTCGGCTTTGCTGAGCGAAGCACCATATGAGGCGTTTCGCAGGAATGACTAAATGCTAGTTTTGGTGGTCTACGATATTGCTGACGATAAGCGTCGCCTCAAGTTATCAAATTTTCTTGAGGGGCATGGGCGGCGTGTGCAAGAAAGTGTGTTTGAGTGTTTTATAAGTTTAGATGACATGAAAAAACTCCATGTTAAAATCAGAAAACGAGTAAAGCCTGAGGTTGATAATGTGCGGTTGTATTGGATACCCTCGGATGCTTTGCCTAAGGCTCTAACTGTAGGCAGCAATCCGCCAGCACCTCCACCCAGTTTTTACATAATTTAATGTTATGAAACTAGACAAAAACTTGGTTTAGCAATTATAGTTTGTGCAGTCACCTCCATAGGTGGCAAGAACCTTGAAAACCGCATTATTACGTTGACCTCTGGAGGTCGCTCTCTCCATAAGGATTTCCGCGTTTATATTTGTCGTCTTATTGCGAATTTAGCAAGCTTATTGACTATGTAAATGACCTATGGAGATCGACCCTATTAAAAGCTTTACTGTGTAAGCCTCAAAAATGTGAGGTCTTTCATGCCTAAAACCCCGCAAGGGGACGGAAACACACGCACGCGGCTGCGGCAATTTCCGCGCCGTCCAATTCAACTTTCATGCCTAAAACCCCGCAAGGGGACGGAAACTCAAATTCCACCTTGTCACTGTTTAATGTAACCGTAAATTCTTTCATGCCTAAAACCCCGCAAGGGGACGGAAACTTGAAGATCGATATATTCAATACCTTCACGATATTTTTCCTTTCATGCCTAAAACCCCGCAAGGGGACGGAAACAAAACTAATGTGACAACATATACTCCAAAAGCCGTATCATTGCTTTCATGCCTAAAACCCCGCAAGGGGACGGAAACATTTCGGTGTCTTGGTTGGAATCTGATAGTGGATTCACCTTTCATGCCTAAAACCCCGCAAGGGGACGGAAACGTATACTCCTTAACCCCCTCAGGGAGGCGGGGGAGACCTCTTTCATGCCTAAAACCCCGCAAGGGGACGGAAACGTCACGGGATGCTTGTAGTAAACGCCGTACATCAGTTGAAACTTTCATGCCTAAAACCCCGCAAGGGGACGGAAACTAAACGGTGTGTGGTATCGCCATGATGTGAGGGACTATTTGCTTTCATGCCTAAAACCCCGCAAGGGGACGGAAACGGGACGGAAAGGTCGAAGAATGAAGATCGAAGAGGGAAGAAAAGACGAAGAAAAGTAGAAAAATATAGATCTTTGTTATAATATAAAATTGAATTACTAATTTTTTCATTCTTCGATATTCTGTCTTCCGCCTTTTATTCATTGGTGACGGAAACGGGGGAGAAAGGTCGAAGAATGAAGATCGAAGAAGGAAGGGGGAAAGATTGAATACGGAAGATCGAAGAATGAAGAAATAAAGAAAAAATCGTAGATTCTCTGCAATAATATAGAATTAAATTCCTAATTTTTCATTCTTCGTTCTTCCGTATTCCGCCTTTAAATTTCCATCTTCCGCCTTCCGCCTTTCCATATATGTTTGACCTACGCGATCGCACCAAAAGCTTTGCATTGAGAATCGTGAAACTATACACATCCTTGCCCAAAACTACCGAAGCACAAGTATTAGGGAAACAAGTACTGAGAAGCGGAACATCAGTTGGGGCACATTATCGAGAAGCAACCCGTGCGCGATCGAACGCCGAATACATTAGTAAAATTGAAGTTGGACTGCAAGAATTAGAAGAAAGTATTTACTGGCTAGAGCTATTAGCTGAAGCGGAGATTATCAAAGCATCTAACCTAGCTAACCTGATTCGAGAAGCCGAAGAACTGATCGCGATTTTTGTAACCTTGGTGAAAAAGGCAAAAGATAAAGGCGGAAGAGGGGAAAACTAAGGCGGAAAAATGAAGATCGAAGAGTGAAGAAAATATGAAGAGTAGGGAAAATATAGAAATGCTAAAATTGCCTTGAAACTACAGAATTATTATCTCCTTCTTCCTTCTTCGACCTTCCTTTTTTCGCCTTTAAAATGTATGAACTTACAACTTGTCGATGCCATCGTGCAAATATCACAGACGCTTTCACCAGAAGAACAGCAATTATTAATTTTTCAACTCAATAAATCTCTCGTCAAACAAGCTGTAACTGCCAAGCAAACTCAAGATCAAGTACATATCAGCAAAGAACAGGGATGGGAAATATGGCGATCGCTTAAAAACTTAGCTCGTCCAAGTGGCAAGACAGACATTGCTGAAAACCACGATCGCTACTTATACGAAAAGCCCTAAATGCAACTTCTTTTTATTGATACCAGTGCATTTTATGCGATCGCCGATACCAGCGATCGACGACATCAATCTGTTTCTAAATTCTCTGATAATGCGATCGGTAAATATCAGCTTGTCACCACTAACTACATACTCGATGAGCTACATACATTACTGCTAGCCCATATTGGCTATCATGTTGCAGTAACTTACAAAAAAGAAATCGATAAGCTAATAGACGCAGAAATCTTAGAAATTATTTGGATTGACGAAGCGATCGCTAATCAATCATGGCAAATATTTGAAAAATTCAACATTGACAAAGAATGGTCTTTCACCGACTGCACATCCTATGTTGTCATGAAACAAAAAGGCATCACAGAAGCCTTTACCCTCGATCGTCATTTCACCCAAATGGGATTTGTCCAATATCCCTAGCGATCGCCTAAAACTATATTCTTAATTTTCTTTCTTCCTTCTTCGACCTTCCGTCTTCATTCTTTTGTCCGATGCTTTGCCTAAGGCTCTAACTGTAGGCAGCAATCCGCCAGCACCTCCACCCAGTTTTTACATAATTTAATGTTATGAAACTAGACAAAAACTTGGTTTAGCAATTATAGTTTGTGCAGTCACCTCCATAGGTGGCAAGAACCTTGAAAACCGCATTATTACGTTGACCTCTGGAGGTCGCTCTCTCCATAAGGATTTCCGCGTTTATATTTGTCGTCTTATTGCGAATTTAGCAAGCTTATTGACTATGTAAATGACCTATGGAGATCGACCCTATTAAAAGCTTTACTGTGTAAGCCTCAAAAATGTGAGGTCTTTCATGCCTAAAACCCCGCAAGGGGACGGAAACGCCAGATACCGATTCCGCCAAAGCTCTGATTCTTTGACTTTCATGCCTAAAACCCCGCAAGGGGACGGAAACCATTCGGTATTGCAACCGACTTTGAACCACTTTCTGCTTTCATGCCTAAAACCCCGCAAGGGGACGGAAACGACGAACCAGGACAGTGTCAAAAAAAATCCGCGCGAGCCTCTTTCATGCCTAAAACCCCGCAAGGGGACGGAAACAACAGTCATTTTTAGGGCGTAACGCCAGCCGCCTTTTTTATCGCTTTCATGCCTAAAACCCCGCAAGGGGACGGAAACAATTCATGTTTTGCTGACAAGGTTAATGGACGAGTGTTCTTTCATGCCTAAAACCCCGCAAGGGGACGGAAACATCGTCGTATCTGAATCTCCCCACTGCCACGCGCATCGAGAAACTTTCATGCCTAAAACCCCGCAAGGGGACGGAAACTTTCATTGTCTAATAGCCACTCTTGGTAAGCGGCTTGGGCAGCCTCTTTGTCACGTTCGACAACTTTCATGCCTAAAACCCCGCAAGGGGACGGAAACGCCCATACAACTGTTTGTAAGTCTTCAGGTAGACCAGATACTTTCATGCCTAAAACCCCGCAAGGGGACGGAAACATGCCCAAGACTGCAAAACGTTTGATGCGTGCTGATTCCCTTGCTTTCATGCCTAAAACCCCGCAAGGGGACGGAAACATGAATGCCAACTACAATTAGAACGTATAATATCTTTCATGCCTAAAACCCCGCAAGGGGACGGAAACTGTACGCTTTGTACGCGCTTGATGTACTGATTTGATCAAACGGCGGCGCTTTCATGCCTAAAACCCCGCAAGGGGACGGAAACTTGTACTTTGTCCCTGCATTTATTACTATTCTCCATTAATTCCTTTCATGCCTAAAACCCCGCAAGGGGACGGAAACGTAAGGGAAAGAGAGAAGAGTGAAGAAAATGCGAACAAAGAAAAAATTGTAGTAATCCAATACAATTAAATGCATAAGTTCGTTCTTCGATCTTCCCTCTTCCGCCTTTAAATTCACTACTTCCGCCTTTGCCTATGCTCTCCCAATGGACAGACCACACCGAACTCGTCGGCATCACCCTGACCCTAAAACCACTTAACGACATTATCCTCCAACCCAACTACACCACAGGACTCCACGCATGGTTCCTGCACCAAGTCCGCGACAGGAACCCATCACTCTCCGCCTACCTCCACGACGGACAATCCGAAAAAGCCTTTGCCATCTCACCCCTTAACGGCAAGCTCGAACCTAAAAACCAAAACCTCATTGCCAAAGCTGACCATACCTACACATGGACAATCTCAGCCATGTCTCAACCAGTATGTGATTGGCTAAAAACATGGTGCGATCGCCCACCCACCACACTCGACCTCTATGCAGGTAACTTTGCGATCGCTCATATAGATACCACCCTATCGCCCACCACCTACAACAAACTCTGGTCAGCACCACTCCTCCAACAAGCAAACTTCATACTCACTTTCCTCAGCCCCACCAGCTTTCGCCAAAAAAAACATCACCTCCCATTACCCATCCCCACCAATATCTTCCATAGCTACCTTCGCCGATGGAACGACTTTGCACCCGAAGCATTCCCTCAAGAAGAATTTCTCCAATGGATCGAACAAATCGTCTATGTCACAAATTACGACCTCACCTGTACCAAAGTTGCTGTCGCTAAACAAGGCTATGTAACGGGATTTATCGGCAATGTCGAATTTGGCATCGATCGCAAAGCAAGCCAAAACTCAGATTTTGAGAGACTGTTGTATGCACTGATTCAACTCGCACCATATTGCAGCACAGGACATAAAACAACCTTTGGCTTAGGACAAACAAGACCGATCGAGAAGAATGAAATCGGAAACGTGAAGAATGAAAATGAACCAATCGCAACAACTCCAATCCAAGAACACTTAATACAGAGAATTGCGGAACTAACAGATCTATTTCTGCAAACTAAAAAACGACAAGGAGGCGATCGCGCTCAAAACACCGCTACAGTCTGGGCAACGATCTTAGCCAAGGTATGAACTAGGCGAAAGTCTCAAAGCGATCGCCATAGATCTCGATATGCCCTATGAAACGGTCAGAAAATATGCCCAAGCTGCGCGTAAAGCGATCGGTACTTTAGAAAAAGTTCCATAAAGAAGTTGGGAATGCTTTCTAGAGAGCATTTTTTGCTAAACAATCATCGCCGCACTGGACGCATATCATAAGAAATGTCCACCTCCATAATTGGACAAGAATCCGATTGAATAATATATTCCAAATATCGATTTGGACTAGCACAAGCAATCACCATCCCTGCCGTCATCGACTTCGTACCACCCGTATAGTCAGCAATGATTTTTGACTCTCTAATCCCTTTCCTTTCAGCATCAATGTAAATACTTTGAATTAACCTCTGAATATAGTTAGGATCGTCCACAAACTGCTCAGGTACAAGCAAACTAACATCAGGAGCATTCTCATTCTTGATAACATAATCTCCAAAAAAAATATTTGTCGTCATCAAACATCCTTCCTGAGCTAGCCTTGCTACCAGCCGCTCAGCCTCATCTACCGACTTTTCCGTACAGATTAACCAACAATATTGATAGATTTGATTTTTACCTTCGTCCCAATGAAACCGAATCGCCCTTTCTGCTGGAGAATCAGATCTCGCACTCATGAACGCAATTAAGCCTACATAATCCCTTGTAACAGGACGAACATTTGCGATCGCACCACCTTGAGGACTAAAAAACTTACTTAAATACTGTCTAACTTTGAAAACAAAATCAGTACCATAAATTATCAAAAGCATCATCAAGATGATGAACGCTAGACCAGCTAATTGAACCGTGCTTTTGTCCTTAATACTCAGCCAGTCCTTGATCCAGTCAGCCCCAGTATTCCACACCAAATCAAATATTCCATTTGCAATAAACGGTATAACGATCAGTGCGACCACAATAAACAGGAACAAATTACGACTAGGATCGAAAACAGCACGCTTAAAAGGATTCATCTTCAAAAACTCTCTAGCTGACAATGTTGTTAGTTTATCCCTCAAAGGAATACTCCTTTACCAAAGTCTCAAAAAAATCTAGCAAATTTGCAACTTAATTTCTATCCTTTGCGGCTTTGTCAAATATTTTAGCAATCGATTGGATGGCAGCGATCGCAGTTTGACTGAGCTTAGGATCGCCATGCACCCACCAGATCCAGATATGCGTATCTAAAACAATCATGCCAATTCCCAATCACCAAGGGCAACTGGTTCTAGGGGATCGATATATTCCACAGGCAAACCACGCAAGGGATATTTAGCATCAGCGATTTGAGGCTTGTGCTTAGTTAAGCCAAAGGATTGCAGCAACTTTAAAACCTTGGTCAAATCACTTTCTGACATAGATTCAACTTCTTGGATGATTTGCTGCTTCGTGGTGACAGTCATTGGTTTGCCTCCTTGGTCATTAATGCAATATAGCACTCACAAAATCCTCTCAGTTTTTGGACAGTCGATCGCCATTGTGCAACCGACGGCAAGCAATAGTCCGTTAAAAGATTCAAGAGAAGGGACAGTGCCATCTCTAAACCATCTACGCACTACAGGATCTTTGGATTTTGGTTCAAAACCATTAGCTTCTTCGTAAGCAGTCGCTAATTTAGCAATCCAAAAGCGATCGCCCCACAGCTTTATCGCCCTAGTTTTAATAGCTTCTAATTGTTTTTCGGTCAGCTCTTGAGCAGTCACAGTTTTTTCTAGAGTAAACATATAAGTCTGTGATTATAAATTAGTTAGTTGGTTTTTATAAACTACAAAGAGCATATTTGGCTGGGGACTGGCTAAGCAGTCCCCGAAATATCTAATATTCGTTGGCGAACATGATATTCATTACCCGTCTAGTCAGCCTTGGATCTGCGGGGTCTTTGCTGAGATATTTCAAGTCCCGATCTAAATAATCAATTTTCCAAATATAGCGATCGTCATCCAACTCAATGAATCCCAGATCGCGTTCACCATAGGGATCATTGTCTGGGTTGAAGTCGTCAAAGGTGGCGATCGCTCTGGTAATTGCAGCAAGTCTATCGGGGGGCAAGTTAGCGACGCTTGCCGTAGCATTGAAAATTCCCAAGGTCTGATCGCCGCCACGAAATTGGTCATTAAGTTGGGCGATCATTTTAGCGGTGGTTGTGGATTGAGACATAATTGAGTTACCTGATTGATTTGTAAGGTTGGTTGGGTTGCCTCTGTATTTGTTCGCAGCAATTACAGAGGCTTAAAAATTAGAAAGGAATATCGTCAAACTCAACGCCTTCAAGCTCATGATCGACATAGCTTTTAGCTTTTCTGATAGCCATCTCTTGAGTGAGTGCTGTCATTGTTGTATCGATGAATGGCTGATTTTTGATGACACGCACACCAAAGCCAAGTTGACGGCTGCAAATTTCAAAGATGTAACCTCTGTATGTTTCCTCACACAATTTTTCTATCCAATAATTACCGCGATCGCTGTAGCCAATACCATCGCAATTTTCGCAAATATCCAAAATGCCATTGATTTCAACAGTACAGTTACCATCGCAAATATCGCATTTCCATCTAGTCGATTTCATTGGTTTACCTAGTAAATAAAGTTGGTTACGAGTGGGGGCGCTACTCCCCAAATCAGCGCAAAGGTTTATTTGCTGTAAAGGTACAAACCTAGCCCGAACTTGGCACAGGCTCGGCGAAATGCCATAGATTCGGCATTACTAGAGGGATCTCCATAGGCAATCTCACGCTCAATTACTTCACCTGTAACCTTATCGACTTTCTCTTCCTTAAGCATTTCTGTTCCTGTGGCTTCTCTCCAAACCATCCCGTCAGACGTGGGAATAGTTAGCCGCCCGACTAGAAAAATGCGATCGCTTGTTGTTTGAACCGTGCGAATTTCCCAACACCATCCACGACAATATTTATCAAGAATTGGTGGGATAAATTTCCACGATAGAAAAATAATCTTTTGACCTTTCAAGCTCTTAGTTTCAAGCATCTTTGCAGGCAGTGGGCGGCTAAGGGCTTGCAGAATATCTCGAAGGGGTAATGGTTCTGTTGGTATTGACATTACCTGCGTAACTTGAGGTGCATAAACTTCAATATTATTTTCAGTCATTGTTCTAGGGGAAGTGAATAAAATTTGTGTTCTAGGGGAAAGCGATCGCTTAACGGAATTGATAGGCGATCGCATTAGATAGACTTACTCTTCAGCCTCCCAATTTTTTTCTAGTTCAGCCCTTAGAGCTTCTGTGGCGCTTTCGTCAGCATCTTGAAAGTTCCACTGATGACCGCAATCATCACACTCATTGCAAAGAAATTGAGGATTAAAGTCAGTGTTTGTGCTTCCGCAATTTGGACAAATCATTTTTTTAGGTAATAAAGTTGAAAAATCTAACCTCGCAGGGGGGCGGCTAGTCAAAGGCGATCGCACGGTATTTAAAGCAAAAATTAATACTGAGTTGAGATCGCCTTTGACTAGCTCAAAAAGAATCAGGCGGCTAACTGTTGGCTGTTGGCATTAAGTAGAAACTCACTGGCTTTTCTGGCTTCAGTAGCAGCTCGGAAAAAATATTTTTTGTCATCCTTTAAAGCTTTAACCCATGAGCCAATGTAGTTTGCATGGTTTTCCATCTCGCCACTAATGCCCAAATGATTGCAAGTAAAAGCCGCCCCAATCTCCGCGATCAGTTCTTCATAGGCATATTTAGAAGATCCAAACCTGCCAGATAAATCGCGATCGCATCGGCTTTGATGTCCTGTCCAGTGAGTCAGTTCATGGATCGACGTTGCATAGAAACTAGAAGCGCTGGTGAACTGCTCAAACTGAGGTAATAGAATCGCGTCTACCTGTGGCGAGTAGCAAGCCCGATCGCCGCCATAGAGAATCTTTGCACCTGTAGAATCAATCAAGCGATCGGCTTCTTGCAACCTCGCATCGGGGTTAATAACAACGGGCTTTTGGGCTTCATACTTGGCGGCATAATCAGCAATTTTAATTTTTGCCTCTGAGTCATCAAACAAACTGACATGAAAAACATTCAGCCATTTGCAAGCATTGTAAAACTGCTTTTCTGTTTCGCCGTTCTCGTTTTCAGTCGATTTGGCAACCGTGCCGCCCCAGCGCAACCAAGTGGATTTACTACCCTTTTGCAGTTTCCAGCCAAGATCTTTAGCTTGGCTAAAGCCTACAAAGTATGGGCGATCGTCTCCTAAAGTCAGAATGTCAATCAAGCAGATGATCGGGTTAATGCCTTTGTAGCAGTGACCTGTAACAATGTTGCGAAAGATGCTCTCTGAGGTTTGAGAATGCCAAGGCTTAGCCCAAGGTTTAACACCAGTTTCTAAAAGTTGGATAAGTTTATCTGTGACGATTTCAAACTTATCGCTTGCTTCGTATTTAGTCATAGTCTTAGTAATAAATTCGAGTGGACTTGAGCCAGTTTTACGACTTAGCTCAGGTCAGGAATTTAATGGATCAATTCATTCACTTCCCATGAATGGATTATTATTTTGTGATGCTTTTCTAGCAATCTAGATAAATCGCTTATGCTCTTTGCTCTGTAAAGGATTAAGCCATTGTGAAGTAGTAGAAAATCTGCCCTGTAGAGATCGTAAGAAAATAGGATATTTTCTTTTCTGATTTGCATTGTTTTGAGTCCTTAGCAAAAAATTGAGTGAACTTGATAGGCGATCGCTATCACCCGATAGCGATCTCTTTGTTAGCCTCTAAAAATTGCTACATCAGCAAGAGATCTCCTGAGACTTCCTGCATAGATAAACTCAGAGTCGATAGCTTCCGCTTTTAAACAGCTACCGCCTAACGTGTAGAAATAAACTGAGTTAAAAGGTATTAAGCCAGATGCTTCTTCAGGTGTTAGAGAGTCCCATTCTTGAATGTGCGGATAGCTGGCTGTAATGAGTTCACTAGAAGTCATCTTGATAGTCCTCACAGTCGATGATTTCGCTAGGCTCTGGGTAATGCACCTCTTGAGCATCAAGCCAAGTTTCAAACTCTGCACAAGCATTGCGATCGAGCCATTCTTCAGCCCGATCTAGTAAGGCGTTATAGTTATCCATCTGCTACAATCCGATTAGTAATAAAATTTGAGTGGACTTGAGCCAGTTTTAGGACTTAGCTCAGGTCAGGAATTTAATGGATCAATTCATTCACTTCCCATGAATGGATTATTATTTTGTGATGCTTTTCTAGCAATCTAGATAAATCGCTTATGCTCTTTGCTCTGTAAAGGATTAAGCCATTGTGAAGTAGTAGAAAATCTGCCCTGTAGAGATCGTAAGAAAATAGGATATTTTCTTTTCTGATTTGCATTGTTTTGAGTCCTTAGCAAAAAATTGAGTGAACTTGATAGGCGATCGCTATCACCCGATAGCGATCTCTTTGTTAGCCTCTAAAAATTGCTACATCAGCAAGAGATCTCCTGAGACTTCCTGCATAGATAAACTCAGAGTCGATAGCTTCCGCTTTTAAACAGCTACCGCCTAACGTGTAGAAATAAACTGAGTTAAAAGGTATTAAGCCAGATGCTTCTTCAGGTGTTAGAGAGTCCCATTCTTGAATGTGCGGATAGCTGGCTGTAATGAGTTCACTAGAAGTCATCTTGATAGTCCTCACAGTCGATGATTTCGCTAGGCTCTGGGTAATGCACCTCTTGAGCATCAAGCCAAGTTTCAAACTCTGCACAAGCATTGCGATCGAGCCATTCTTCAGCCCGATCTAGTAAGGCGTTATAGTTATCCATCTGCTACAATCCGATTAGTAATAAAATTTGAGTGGACTTGAGCCAGTTTTAGGACTTAGCTCAGGTCACTTTTTTTATAGGCGTTTGACCTTCGCTCTCATTGCCTCATGATCGACTTGTGGAAGATCGATAACCTTGCTGCTATTGAGTTCTCGATCAATGCACTGACCGAAAAAAGTAGATAGTTCGTTTTTGATACTCGCAAGATTGCGAATCTTGACCTCAAAGGGACTCTTCAAACGCTTAGCAAGTCTGGCTTCACAGTTTGTACCGTACTTATCCAAAGCAGGAAATTTGTATTTAGCAAACTCTGCGAATTTCTCAGCCTGTGCAGTATTGGGGAACCCAAAATAATAGCTTTTGATCGATTGAGAAGACTTGATCAATGTGCCTTCAAGGTTAAAGGTTTGGACAAGCTCGGAAATATAGCCAATGCGATCGGTTTGCTTGCATTCATGGACGTTGTAGGTTTTGATGTGTGAGCGGGTTTTCAGTGCTTCAACTTGGTTATCAGTCGCGATAATTTTGAAAGAAATCATTGTCTTAGTCCTTAGTAATAAAATTTGAGTGGTCGTGAGTCGGCTTTAGGTCAAAAAATCCCATTCAACATTTGCATCTCTTTGCAAATAGAAGAGAATGTCAAGATGAATGTCTTCAACTGTCCGCCCGATGTAGTGATGCCCGATTTGATCGCCATTGGAAAATACAAAAAGAATGCGAGGGAAAAACATTTAAGAATCTCCTTTAGTAATAAATTTGAGTGGATTTGAACAAGGCTTAAACCTTCTCTTTTCGCTGTAGGTTTCGGCGGGAAATGGTGTCGATACATAGCCTCGGCTGGGGCGATCGTCACCTATGTATCACTGAGGAGAGCTTCTTAATGGGGTTCGCTCCGTCCCCTATTAGATTAATCTAATTATATACTAATTAGTATATAATTAACATCTTTTTAGTATTTATTTTAAAGATAATTTTTGATTGAGAATCTAGTAAGCTCAAAAAAATTAGCCTCCTCCTTAATCCTTGGCTTAACGCTGCTTGCAGACTAGGAGGGGGCTAATTTTTGAGGTTACGGTAACTTTTTATAGAACTTACCACTTAGGATTTTTTCGCCATATACATATAGAAATTCGGTCTACATCTGCTTCTAGTACTGCATGTAACTTCTTACAATTAAATGCAGTTATATCGCCATGTTTTAACCACTTACAGCCGTCCTCATGGTCAAAATATGCCATACCACCTAAATTAATCGAAATCGCCTCTGGCATTGCGTAAGTAGCGTCACGATGAGGATTAATTTCAGTGTTTCCACCACAGATCAAAATATAGTCGTGGGTTGGATAAATCTCTGTAGCGATCGCCTTGATAAATTGGTCGTCATGTCCAGCAATCTCCATCTTTTTTGTAAACAAAGGTTGCTTACCAATCCAAACAATTTTTCTATCTTCAGTAAGACTACTTTTATCGGGTTTTCCAAACTTGGATAAAAGTTTTTTTGAGTGAAAATAAATTTTATCGAAGTCCATAACATCAACTTGAAAGCAGAACTATATTATAACTTAAAAGCTTGTAGATATATACTAATTAGTATATAATATAAGAAATATGAGGGCGAAGCTATGGCAGTAATCGGAGTGACGGGCGCGAGACAACTAACCACTGAACAAGTGGAACAAATCAAATATGAAGTATGGGAACTAGACAGACTAGGAACTGAATGGCACATAGGAGACGCGGCGGGTGTGGACTCTGTAGCGCGTGAGTGGGTACTAAATGGAACTGTGAAAACCTATGAAGTAATGGGCGGCGAAAAATGGCACTACGCGGAGAGAAGTACTCGCATGGTAAAAGCGATCGCAACCGCAGGAGGAACACTGCACGCATGGGCAAACAAACCAGCACCACAAGGACTAAAGCCCGCTAAAAACTGGCGATCGGCAAATGGTAGCGGCACATGGGGAACTGTGGCGCTAGCGCATGGACTAGGGGTAAAAGTCGAACTACACTGGCTAGCCGATGAACTAGAAGCACCAGAGTGGCTCTGAGGTGGTCGGGGGCGCGAAGCGCCCCAAGTGGGGGCTAGAGGTGAGGTAAAAAACGCCGCCCAAAGCAGAAAGCCTGAAACGCCACTGACAACCCAAAAGCCCACACACACACTAGGCGAGGGGGTGCAGGGGGAGTGCCAATGAACGTCCCCCTGCGATCGATTAAACAAATCAGCTTTGCTGTCCGACGAGTCAGACACACAACAGAATATAAAGCAGCTTAGTCAAGTCCAAAAAACAAATTTTTTCAATGAACTCATCGGACTTGACTAAGCTGCTATTCTGGTCGTCGTGTCTGACTCGCCGAGGGGTTTGGGGATACTTCCCCAATCAATTAAACAAACACGAAGTAACCTTCGCTGGTCTAGAGCCGTTACAAATCAAAAAATTATACTCAGTCCTTCAAGATTTTTTGATTTGTAATGGCGATCTTTCGTGCCTTTGCTATGGTGCGATTTTTCGGGCGATCGCTCAGCTCTTAAATCGCCCGAAAAATCGCACTATAGCAGCACATTCTAAATACGAAGTAACAATATGCGATCGAGGGGTTTGGGGACACTTCCCCATTAAACAAATGGCATTTTGCCTGATCGAATAAAAGCTTAGTCCGTTGTTTCTGGTGACGGAGCGATCGCCGATCTTGGGCGTAGACAGGAAGATCGGTGAATAGCTCTGTCGTTCTATGTGCCTTTGTTGCGGTGCGATCGATTGCTGATACCTTGGGCTTTAATGAGGTAAGCGATCGCACTGCAACAGCACAGGTTCGGAAGTTCAGTCAATATAGTGGAGAGAGTAGCAATGCGGAACGAACAAGATGTGAAAAGTTCAGTCTGTTGTTTCTTGAGAAGTTGAAAATCAAAATAAATTTCACTCAGTCCTTCAGATTTATTTTGATTTTCAATTTCGTTCTTTGTGCCTTAGTCATGGTGCGATTTTTTTGGCGATCGCTCAGCCTTTAAATCGCCTGAAAAATCGCACTATGAAAGCACAGTTCGGATCGGGCTTTGCCCGTCAATATAGATTTAGTTAATCAAGGCATTGGGCCAGGTGCAATATCTCTAAATTTCTGAGACAGCGATCGCTATTTAGCACCTAGCCCAACGCCGACAACGCAGCCACAAATTAAACTATTCGGGCGATCGCTCTAAGCTTTTGC
>Ga0209990_10000544_pt1 | contig 36993 bp, 35 predicted proteins | sample NOAtaG_6_FD_187304 | JGI IMG/M metagenome (GOLD analysis project Ga0209990, IMG submission 187304) | Freshwater lake microbial communities from Lake Erie, under a cyanobacterial bloom - NOAA_Erie_Diel5S_2200h metaG (SPAdes) (version 2) | ecosystem: Environmental > Aquatic > Freshwater > Lake ...
TCGGCGGACATGGCGTTGGAGCAGGTGCCGGAGGATATGGAGTTGCGGGGAGTGCGTGAGCGGCTGCAGGCATCATTGACAGCGCTGCAGGAGGCTCGTGCGGCCCCGGAGGCTCGCGCGGAGGAGCGGACGGAGGCGGTTGAGCAGGCGAATAATCGCGTGGAGGATCAGCGGGTGCGGGTGCTGGCACTGGCGAACCGTCGTTTGGCGCTGAGTGAATTTGTGGTGGAGGCTCGTGGTGTGCAGCGTGGTGTGCAGCAGCGGAGGCAGGCGTTGCTGGATGCGATTTCGGACAGTGAGCAGCGTCAGGAGCAGTTGCGGGTGCTGCGGAGCTGGCTGGAGCAGCGTGAGCGTCTGCGGAGCGTGGGTGTCGGGGCTGGCGGTGAGGAGCGTGAGCAGGTTGTGGAGCTGGAGCGACGTGAGCGGGCATTGCGGGATTTGTGGCGTCGGAGTTATGTGGTGCGTGGGGTGCGGGGTTTGAATCCTGAGCAGATGTCTGGGGCGACGTATACGGCGCTGGAGCTGGGTCAGGGTGTCAGGCGGAAGGCGGAGTCGGACTGGCTTGAGAGAACTCGGGAGAATCCTCTGGAGCGTGACAATCCGGAGGCTCGCGCGAAGTTCATTTCGGCGGCGGTGTCCGGGCATCAGTGGGACACAGTGGAGGATCTGGTGGTGTCTCGATTTGCGGCCCCCGCGGGGGCTCCGCAGGACAGTTTCTTTGCGACGGTGGATCAGGCGTTGACGATTCAGAATGATCCGACGTTTCAGGGTTGGTTGAAGCCGGGCGATGGCAATCTGGCGGAGCGACTGGGTGGGCTGGGGGATGCTGGCGCGGTGGCGGAGCAGTTGTATTTGAGTGTGCTGGGACGATTGCCGGATGCTGAGGAGCGGGCGATGGTGGTGGGTTTACTGGGGGCATCGGGGGGTGAGCGGGCGGGCGTGTTGCAGGAGTTGTTGTGGGGATTGCTGGCGTCTACGGAATTTCGTTTTTCGATGTGACTGTTGGGAAGCTGGGGCGAGCGGATGAGTGGATTTCGGTATGAGCCCTGCGGGACGATTGATCATGGGATCGCGCGGCGGCAGTTTATGGGTGAGTTTTTGACGGGTGGTGCGCTGATGGCGGGCACCAGTTTGTTTTCGCATCCGCTGGGAGCGGGCGAGCTGGTGTCGCGTGGTCGTTCGATGGTGGTGGTGTATTTGAACGGCGGTATCAGTCAGTTTGAGTCGTGGGATCCGAAGCGGGATGTGGAGACTGGCGGGCCGTTTCGCGAGATTTCGACGACGGTGCCTGGGGTGCAGATTTCTGAGTTATTGCCGCGAACGGCGCAGCAGATGCATCACATGGCGCTGATTCGCAGCATCAGCACGGAATTGGATGATCATGGTTTGGCGAATAATTTGGTGCGCAGTGGCCGGATGACTCGATCGGCGACGGAGTATCCGGAGTTGGGTGCGGTGGTGGCGCGGGGACTGGAGCGGGTTGATTTTCCGCTGCCTGGTCACATTACGACATTGGTGGGCGGCGCGGGCGGTCGGGCGAACAATGCGGCGTATCTGGGGCCGGCTTATGCAAGTGTGGGTGTGGGTGCTGAGCAGGGTGGCATTGTGAATGCTCAGCTGCCGGATGGGCTGACGGTAGCGGTGGACGGTCGTCGTCACGACTGGCGGCGGTTTGTGAACAGTCGTCATCGCAGTCGTGTGCAGTCGGCTGAGATGGACGCGTATGCGCAGAGTTACGAGCAGGCATTGCGGCTGATGGAGAAGCGGGATTTGTTTGATATTTCGCGTGAGTCGATGGCAGTGCAGGAGGCTTATGGGAGGTCGGAGTTTGGCAGGCAGCTGCTGCTGGCGCGGCGACTGGTGGAGCAGGAGGTGCCATTTATTGAGGTGCAGCATGCGGGCTGGGATTTTCACCACAATAATTTTGAGTTTCATCTGCATTATGTGGCGGATTTTGACGGGCCGTTTGCCTGTTTTTTGGGGGATCTGGCGGAGCGTGGTTTGCTGGAGCGGACGCTGGTGATTGTGATGACGGAGTTCGGGAGGACTCCGAGTATCAACGCCGGGTATGGTCGGGATCATTATCCGAAGGCGTGGTCGATGGCGGCGGCGGGCTGCGGGATTCAGCATGGTGCTGTGATTGGAGCGACGGATGCGAGGGGTGTGGAGGTAACGGATCGTAAGGTGGATCATCGGCATTTGTTTCACACGTGGCTGCGAGCGGTGGGGATTGATTCCGGGGGGCAGTTTGAGATTGGTGGCAGAAAGTTTCCGATTGCGGATCCGGCGTTTGGTCCGATTGAGGAGTTACTGTCATGAGTGAGGAGGTATTGGATCCGCAGTCAGCTCGACTGTTGTCGGACTGGGCGTATACGGCTCGATTACTGTGCTGTCGTGTCGATCCGGCGGGGCGTTATGTGGTGGCTGGAGCGACAGACGGTACGGTACAGCGGTGGGAGATTAGTACGGGAGAGCGGGCATCGCTGGCTGGGCATGAGAACTGGGTGCGTTCGGTGGCATTTGCACCGGACGGCGGAGTGTTGTATTCGGGGGCTTACGACGGGCGGCTGCTGAGCTGGGATCTGGTTTCGGGGGCATTGCAGCCGGTGCGGTCTGTGCAGGCTCATCTTGGCTGGCTGAGGTGTCTGTCGGTGAGTACGGATGGAGCGTGGGTGGTCAGTTGTGGTAATGACAGGCTGGTGAAGGTCTGGTCGGCGGCGGATGGCAGTCTGGTGCGGGAGTTTTCGGGGCATGTGGATCTGCCGTATAGTGTGCAGTTTGTACCGGGGGTGGCGGAGCTGGTGAGTGGAGACATCCGTGGGAACGTGCTGCACTGGCGTGTGGCAGACGGGGTCGTGCTGCGGTCATTTGATGCGGGCGCGATGTTTTCGCATGTGGGTGATATTGCGCCATTTGGCGGGGCGATTGGATTGTCCTTTAGTCCGGGTACGGGGCGACTGACGGTTGCGGGGCTGCATAAAGTTTCGAATGCGCAGGCGGGGAATCGGCGTGGCGTGGCGATGTCGTTTGACTGGGTGACTGGAGAGAAGCAGCCAGTGCAGGAATGTGGTCAGAAGGAGTTGGATGCGACGATGTGGCGGGCGTTTTATCATTCGAGTGGTGTGCTGCTGGGGGTGCTGGAGAAGGAAGTCGGGTTTTGGCAGCCGGGTATGGCGGAAGTTTTTCACCTGTTGTCGACTCCGGAGCATATTTTCGATCTGGACCTCCATCCGACTCGTGCAGATCTGTATACTGCTCACTTTGACGGTCACGTGCGTGGCTGGCGACTGGCGGGTGAGAATCGTGGATAGGCTGGAGCAGCGAATGCGATTTCTTGTATTGGGACGGCGTGGTGGATTTTTCAGCGAGCTGATCAGCTGGATGATTCGGGTGGTGATTTATGACATTTGCATTACGACGATTTCTGAGGTGCTGGGAGTGCCGCGGTTTGTGGCCTTGTTGATTTTCCTTGGCATTTTGGCGGCCATTTCGATTGGCGGTTATTATTTGAGGCAGCGGAATGCGAGTGGATTTGAGGATTGAGTCAGGTCCGGAGTGTGCGGCATGAATTTTCAGATTCAGTGTGCGCCGGTGTTCAGTGTGATTGAGTTTCAGCTGAACAGTGGTGAGCAGGTGATTGCTCAGCCGGACAGTATGGTGTCGATGACTTCGGGGATGCGGATTCGGGCAGCGACAGGTACGGGTGTTGCGGGCAGAAGCTGGCGTGCGGGATTTCGCAGTCTGCTGGGGGGCGAGTCTTTTTTCCGAGCGATCTTTGAGGCTCGTCGTGACGATCAGGTGCTGTTGCTGGCCCCGGACAGTTACGGTGAGATTTTATCGATTGCGCTGTCGGAAGGTGACAGCATGTTTCTGACTCGCGGTTCTTATCTGGCGCACACGGGGGACTGCAGTCTGGACATTCGTTATGGAGGCATGAAGGGAGTGATGTCGAAGACGGGTTTGTTTTTGCTGCAGATTACTGGTGCGGGTCAATTGTTTTGTCAGACGTATGGAGCGATTCGGGAGCGGGTGCTGGGTGAGGGTGAGAAGTTTCTGGTTGACAATCGTTATGTGGTGGCATTTTCCAGTTCGCTGCAGTACGAGCTGGTGCGGTCCAGTGAGCGTCTGACGGATTCTTTTTTTTCGGGTGAGGGTTTTATCAATCGTTTTACGGGACCAGGGCGCCTGCTGTATCAGACTCGCGTGAAGCCGTCGGGGGGTCTGTTGCGACTGTTGTTTAGTGCAGTAACGTGACTGCAGTTTTGGTTTGAATTGTTCTGGGGTGCGTGCTGGTGGAAACCGTCAACTGGAACTCGCTGGCGATCGGCCCGGACGGCTGTTTGCGGCTGATTTGCGCAGAGGATGTGCTGGCAGGTCGTGCGAGTGTGCAGCAGCTGGAATTCCTGCAGCAGCAGTTTGGAATCTCGACAGCGGCTGGCCTTGTGGATCTATCGCGGCCGCACTGGCCTGCGGAGTTACCTGGATCGCTGGCGTACTGGCGTGACTGGGTGCGGATCTTTTTCCGTACATTGTGTTATGCGGATGTATTGCCGGGTGCGGGCTGGGGCGATTTGCCGTGTCCGGCCGAAGTGGAGCTGCAGTCTCTGGTGGAATCAGCACCGCCGATGACGGGTCTGGAGTATCTGACGGCGGGACTGCTGCGTGGGTTGTGGGGTGAGTTGTGTGAGTATGTGGCGGAGAGTGGTGAGAATGATCCCGAGGGTGCTCAGGCGTGGCTGCGTCGTCTGAATCCGCTGGCGCATCAGGTGGGTCGGGTGACGTTTCATCTGGCTGAGAACAAGCGGGATGCGGAGCGACCGTTTGCATTTCTGGCGACGTATTCGCATCGGGTATCGGTGCAGGCCAAACCGGCGCATCGACCATTGGCAGAGGCGTTGAAGCAGAGTGTGGCTGAGGGCGACGGTGGTCAGCTGGAGCGACTGCTGGAGCCTGTGCGGCGTGCTGCGGCTGGTTCAGCGGTGGTGGCGGAGCTTTTGAAATCGAAGCGACTGTTTGCTCCGCAGGCCTGGTCTGTGTCGGAGGCATATCAGTTTTTGCAGGAATCGCCGCTGATGGAGTCGGCGGGGGTGGTGATCCGCCTGCCGAACTGGTGGGCGGCGCGTCGGCGGTCACGGCCACAGGTGCAGGTGAAGATTGGCAGCAGTGCGCCGTCGCAGGTGGGTCTGGACAGTTTGCTGGATTTTCGTCCGGAGGTGGTGGTTGATGGTGAGGCGTTGTCGGAGTCGGAGCTGAAGCAGTTGCTGAAGGGGGCTCCGGGGTTGCAGTTGCTGCGTGGCAAGTGGGTGGAGGTGGATCAGGAGCGGATACGTGAGGCGCTGAATCACTGGAAGAAGGTGCGTGCGGCGAATCCGGACGGTTTGGAGATTGTGCAGGGGATGCGACTGCTGGCGGGTGCTGCGATTTCGGGCAGTGAAGTTGTGGCAGGTGTTGTGGCGGAGTGGACGAGGTTTGAGGCGGGTGGCTGGCTGCGTGAGACATTGCAGCGGATGCGTGCGTCGGGTGCGGAGGCGGATGGCAGCGGTTGTGAACCGGGTCGTGATTTGCGGGCGACGCTGCGTCCGTATCAGGTGCGTGGTGTGCAGTGGCTGTGGTTTATGACGGAGCTGGGTTTGGGGGCGTGTCTGGCGGACGACATGGGTTTGGGCAAGACGATTCAGATTCTGGATCTGCTGTTGCAGCGCAAGCGGCTGGCTGGGAGGCGTCGGAGTGCTCCGAGTCTGCTGATTGTTCCGGCGTCACTGCTGGGGAACTGGAAGCAGGAGGCGGCTCGATTTGCTCCGGGTCTGACGGTGTGTCTGGTGCATGGATCGGAGATGTCAGCTGAGGAGCTGCGACGTCGGACGGTTGATCCGGAGACTGGTTTTGCGGATTGTGATCTGGTGGTGATCAGCTATGGGATGGTGCGTCGGCAGGCGTGGCTGAAGCAGTTGCAGTGGTCCCTGATTATTCTTGACGAGGCTCAGGCGATCAAGAATTCCGAGGCAGCTCAGACGAAGGCCGTGAAGGGTTTGAAGTCTGCTCGTCGGCTGGTGATGACGGGGACTCCGATTGAGAACCATGTGGGGGAATTGTGGTCATTATTTGACTTTTGCAGTCCGGGTTTGCTGGGCGGTGTGACCGAGTTTCGGCGTTATTTGAAGAGATTGAGTGAGCAGGGTGATGGTCAGGCGTATGCAGGTCTGCGTCGGCTGGTGCAGCCGTATATTCTGCGTCGTCAGAAGACGGATCCGGAGATTTCGCGGGATCTTCCGGAGAAGATCGAGATGCGTGCGGAGTGTGGTCTGACGCCGCAGCAGGCAACGCTGTATGCGGGGGTGGTGTCGGATCTGCAGCAGCAGTTGAAGCGTGTGGACGGGATGCAGCGTCGGGGTCTGGTGTTGTCATCGCTGCTGCAGTTCAAGCAGATTTGCAATCATCCGGCGCAGTTTCTGGATGGGGGCGAGTATGTGCCGGAGCACAGTGCCAAGTTTGAGCGTTTGCGGCAGCTGTGTGAGCCGATTCGGGCGCGGCAGGAGAAGGTGCTTGTGTTTACTCAGTTTCAGTCGCTTTGTGAGCCATTGGCTGAGTTTTTGCGGGGTGTCTTTGGGCAGCCAGGACTGGTGCTGCACGGGGGAACACCGGTGAAGCGTCGGAGTGAGCTGGTGAAGGAATTTCAGAATGATATAAGGCGGTCTTTTTTTGTGATCTCGCTGAAGGCGGGTGGTGCAGGTTTGAATCTGACAGCGGCATCGCACGTGGTGCATTTTGATCGATGGTGGAATCCGGCGGTAGAGAATCAGGCAACGGACCGGGCATTCCGAATTGGACAGCAGCGGAATGTGCTGGTGCACAAGTTTGTGTGCCGGGGCACGGTTGAGGAGCGGATCGATGAGATGATTGCGGGGAAGCGTGAGCTGGCGGCTCAGATCCTGGATGGTGACGGTGGTGTGAAGCTGACTGAGATGAAGGATGATGAGCTGCTGAAATTTGTGTCGCTGGATCTGGAGCGGGCGACGGTGGTTTGAGGGAATTTTGTGAGTTGTCAGAGGGAGTGTTGTGATGTCGCGGTATGGCCGTGGGAGTGGGGACTGGGGTGGTGGCTGGGGGCCTTATGTGTCGGTTTCTGAGAAGAAAGAGCTTGGTCGCAGGGCTGCGGCGAAGCTGGCGAAGAAGGAGGGGCGTGATCCCTGTCCGGTGCAGGCAGTGGGTCGAGAGCTCGCGAAGACGTTTTGGGGGAAGAAGTGGTGTGAGAATCTGGACCGGTACAGTTCGATTGCCAATCGTCTGCCGCGGGGTGCGACGTATGTGCGGAATGGTTCGGTGGCGGATCTGGTGATTGAGAGTGGTCGAGTGCGAGCGATTGTGGGAGGCAGTGAGGCTTACACTGTGACGATCAGGATCGGCACATTGAGCAGCAAAACGTGGAAGGCGATACAGAGGGATTGTGCCAGCGGCATTGAGACGCTGCTGGAGCTGTTGCAGGGGCGTTTCAGTACTCAGGTGATGACTCGACTGACGCAGGAGCGTGGGGGGTTATTTCCGGAGAAGAGTGAAATTTCGATGAGCTGCAGTTGTCCGGATGCGGCGGGAGTATGCAAGCACATAGCGGCGGTGTTTTATGGGGTGGCGGTGCGTCTGGATCAGCAGCCTGAGTTGTTGTTTCGGCTGCGGAATGTGGATCATCTGGAGCTGCTTGGGCGGGCGGGAGCTGCTGCGGCGCTGGATGAGGCACTGGGGGTGTCATCGCAGGGTGAGTTTGCGGAGGGAGATCTGGGCAGTATTTTTGGGATTGAGCTGGAGATGGGCGGAGTGGGTGCGTTTGAGCGGATGGGTGCAGGAGCGGTTAAAAAGGGGGTGAAGAAAGCGGCGAAGGCAGGGGTGGGGAAGGCTGTGGGGAAGGTGGCGGAGCGAGCGGTGGTGAAGCAGGCTGCCAGGAAGGCTGCTAAGACGGCAGGGGGAAAAGCTGCGAAGAAGGCAGTCAAAAAATCCGTGAAGAAAGTTTCGCAGGATCTGGCGAAGAAGATTGGGGAAAAGTCAGGGGCGGGTGGCAGCGGAAAGGGGCGGTCCGGTGGTTGAGATGCGAGCGGTGAATGCGTCGGATGTGTTGGAATTTCTGAGGGTTTCGGAGAGCAGCGGATTATTTCGGGGGGAGGAGTTGGGTGCGGTTGAGGGGATGCTGGAGGGTCATTTTGCGGCTGGCGAGTCGAGTGAGCAGACGATACTGGTGTATGAGTCGGGTGGTGTATTGCGTGGTGTGGTGTGTTTTACGGAGCGTCCGTTTGCAGACCGTGTGTGGGAGCTGCAGATGATTCCGGATTATTTTGCTGACGGGGATGGGAAGGTTTCGTTTGTGCGGCGGCTGAGTTGAGGACTGTGGTGTTTTCCGATGTGAAACTGAACTGGTCAGGGGGGTGCAATTTGGGGTAGATTTCCGGGTGGCTGTGGCTGGCGGGAGGCTGGCGGATGTGCGTCGAGATTTCAGGGAGGCTGGGTAGCGATGGAACTGTTGTGTCCGATTTTGGGCCGGGTGACTCGCGTGCGACCGACGGCGTTTCGTTCGGGCGAGTGGCAGGTCGTGCGTTGTGAGGAGACGGGGTTTGTTTTTCTGGCGAATCCACCTTCGTATGAAGCATTGACGAGTGAGCATGCGTGGGAGGTGACATCGGCGGCTGAGAAGGAGCGGCGGAAGTCTGCGGAGCCGTTGTTGTCGAAGCTGTCTTTGGCGGCGGCGAGGCTGAAGCTGCGACTGTTTCCGCGTCGGAACCGTTTTTTTACGTTGGCGCAGCAGTTGTGTGCGGTTTTGCCGGATGACCAGCCGATGCGGATTCTGGACATTGGCTGTGCGGCGGCTGATTTGCTGCAGGATTTGCAGGGGCGTTTTGCGGCGGTGGGTCGGGGGATTATTCCGCTGGGGATCGAGGTGTCAGCGCATTTGGCGAGGCTGGCTCACGAGACGTGTGCGGGCATGGGTGGTCGGGTGGTATTTGCAAATGCGGTGGATGGTGCGGGGCAGTTTGGTGCTGAGAGTGTGGATCTGGTGATCATGTCATCCTTTCTGGAGCATGAGGCTCAGCCGCTGGTGTTGCTGAAGAAGCTGCATCGGGTGCTGTCGCGGGACGGCATGGTGGTGTTGAAGGTACCGAATTTTGCGTGCGTGAATCGCGTTTTGCGTGGTGGCCGCTGGTGTGGTTTTCGGTATCCGGATCACGTGAACTATTTTACTCCGACGACCCTGCGTCGTCTGGCGCTGGAGTCGGGGTTTGAGGTTTCGCAGGGATTTCTGGACTGTCTGCCGACGAGTGACACGATGTATGCGGTGTTGCGGAAAGCGGCAGCAGCGAAGTCGGCTGCTGGCAGCGACGCGTCAGTTGCATCGCAGCGTCGTGCAGCTTAGTGGAGTTCAGCGGGGGTAGACTTCGAGGGCATTTGGTGCGGCGGCGAGGTCGCGGGTGAGCTGATCGGTGTTGCAGCACTGATTCAGTCGGGATCCCTGCTGCAGCATATGGAGCAGTTGTCGGAGCGCAGCTTTTTCTCCGGCGTGGAATCCATCGATGGCTTCGCTGTCGTCGGCTCCGAGGCTGGCGAGATTTGGGAAGCAGTGGAGTTCGTGGCTGGTGCTGCTGAAGATCTGACGGAGTGCAGTGGGCAGTTGTTCGATGTACTGGTGCCGACCTGATTTTTGCAGTGCGTTGCTGACGGTGTCTGCGAATGGCGGCAGGAAGGCGACGACGTGGATGTCGAGTTCTGAGCAGGTCCGCAGCAGCTTTTGCAGACTGTTAAGAGCCTGTGAATCGGGTATGTCGCCGAACTGAAATCGGTCGGTGCCGCTGGCAATGCGTTTGAGTGTTCCGGCGAACTGAAAATCCGGGGTGCGGGGATCCTCGTCAAGTCGTTGCAGGACCTGTCGACCGTAGGCGAAGGAGCCATCGGGTCGAAATCCTTTGGCGTTCTGCCAGGCATTCAGGCCCCAGGGGGCATCCGGGCGATGCTGCAGCAGCGGGCTGATTTCGATGCGTCTGCGGGCGACGTCAGCGAGCACATCGGGCAGCAGTCGGAGGCCGGTTCTGAGGTCGTGGGAAGGGTTTTGTGTCCAGCGATCTGTGGAGGTATTTCCATTTGCAGCGATCCATGCGGAGTTGAACATCCACTGATCGAGAGCGATGAGCAGTGTTTGTGGTCGGCGGTCTGCGGGAAGCAGGGAGAGGAAGGTGCTGAAGTCGCTGGTGGTAAGGATGGAGTAGCCGGCGTTCCAAAAGGGGCAGACGAACATTTCCCGGCGAAACTGCAGGACTCGAGAGGAGCCGACGGCAAGGACATTCTGACGGGGCAGCATCAGGAGTGCCTGATGTTTCATCCATGGGTAGTTTTGTTCATTCCATGCGAAGCCGATAAGGCCGCGATTGTTTTTGAGTGACTGCTGCAGTGTGGGTCGCAGGTCGCGGAAGGCTTCACCGGACCAAACGAGAATGGTGAAGGCGGGGATGGCAGCGAGCAGTATTGGGAGTGCGAACAGCATCAATCGAAGCAGGAACAATTCCAGTTCCCGGCGTTGGCTGGTGTGGCTGTCGGTGTGGTGGCTGTGAGTCGGTTGCGACATTGGTGTGCGGGATTCAGAACTGGAAGTAGATAAAGTCCTGCTGTTCTCCGCCGAATTTCAGCAGCAGGAAGATGACGGTGTAGCAGATGAGCCAGCGGACCCAGCGAGGCGGTCCGTCGGGGGCGAATTCGAGTGCGTGGGTACGACCTCGCTGAATCCATTCGGCAGTGAGGAACGCGACGACGAGGATCCAGACATGTGAGGGTACGGTCAGGCTGGAGCCGGAGCGGAGTGTGAAGATGCGGACAAGGATTTGTGTGGCCTGAGTGAGTGAGGCGGCGCGAAAGAACGTCCATGAGAGCATGGTGATGAGGAAGGTGGTGAAGATGTGCAGGGCTTCGCGGGGCTGTGGCAGCAGTGGCGCGTTTGGTGGGAAGGGTTCGAAGCGGCGGGCTGATCCGGAGAGCTGCAGAGGGAGGAACCAGAGGGCATTGATGAGGCCCCATGCGGGGAAGGTCCAGTTGGCGCCGTGCCACAATCCGCTGATAAGGAAGACGGCCATGGTATTGCGAATCATGCGTGGTTTTGAGCAGCGGCTGCCTCCGAGTGGCAGGTAGACGTAGTCGCGGAACCAGGTGGAGAGTGAGATGTGCCAGCGGCGCCAGAATTCGGCGATATCGCGTGAAAAGTATGGGAAGGCAAAGTTTTGCATCAGGGAGAAGCCGAACAACCGGGCGACTCCTACGGCGATGTCAGAGTAGCCTGAAAAATCGCAGTAGATCTGGATTGTGAACAGGAAGATTCCGGCGAGGAGTGTGGTGGCTGAGGCGTGATCGGAGTTTTCGAATGCCTGGCTGGCGAGTGCAGCGCAATTGTCGGCGATGACAACTTTTTTGAACAGGCCCCAGAGGGCCTGTCGGCAGCCGTCGATGGCAGCTGTCATGCTGAAGCGGCGGCTGCTGAGGAACTGCGGCAGCAGGTGCCCTGCTCTTTCGATAGGTCCGGCGACAAGTTGGGGAAAGAAGGTGATGAAGGCGAGCCAGGCGATGAGATTGCGTGTGGGCTGCAGTTGTCGTCGGTAGACGTCGATGGAGGCACTGACGGTCTGGAAGGTATAGAAGCTGATGCCTACGGGCAGAACCAGATCGAGTCGAGTGGTGGCTGGGCTGAAGCCGGCGAGTGCGAGTGCATCGTTGAGTGAGCTGATGAAGAAGTTGCAGTATTTGAAGACGGCGAGGATACCGAAGTTGATGACGAGGCTGCAGCCGAGCAGTGCTTTGCGACCGACGGGGTGTTGTGTGCTGTGGATGAGATTGCTGACGGTGAAGTCGAGTACAGCAGAGAACAGCATGAGGCCGAGGAAGCGTGGGTCCCACCAGCCATAGAAGACGAGGCTGCCGGCCAGCAGAACGACATTCTGCATTCGCCATGAGCTGCCGCAGGCGTACCAGCAGGCGAAGAACATGATCGGCAGGAAGACGGCGAATTCGAAGGAGTTGAAGAGCATGAAGTTGGGGAGGGTGAGGCGGGTCGGGGTCTGATTGATGTTCAGGCGGCGCTGGATTCGGGCGTAGCGAGCGAGCCTGAGCTGTTATGACGGGTTACCGGCTGTGGCAGGATGATGGCTCCGGCGGCCGCGAAATCGTCGTAGGTGGCCTGCAGTTCCCGGAGGTAATCAGCTGAGGTTCCGGGTGGCATGAGAGGTCGGATATCGAAGCAGGAGACGGGTCGTCCGTAGATGGCGGGGAGGCTGCGTGCGACGGAGGACATCCAGGTGACGAAGGCTTTGGGCAGGTAGCCTTCGCGGATGCCGAAGAATTCGGCGAGGTATGGCAGTTTTTCGGCGTTTGGCGGGCCGCTGGTTTCGCGTGGGTGGAGGATGTAGCGGCAGCGGCTGGCGTTATGGAATTTCAGGGCTGCATCAATGGTGGCATCCACATCGAGCTGGAGTCCGAGATCCCGCTGCAGGGGCTGGGAGAGAAAGACGATTTCGTCGCGAACGGGAAGTTTATCCGAGACATGGCTCCGGAATACTCGGTAGTCATTGGTGATGACGGATTCCGGAGGCATGTCGAGAGCGTAGCTGGTGAAGAATTTCGCTTTGCTGAGGTCCGGCAGGCTGGTGTTTTGTCCGGGGATAAGTTGTTTGAGGGAGCGTGAGCGGGTTCCCTGCGAGCGCCAGGAGTTGACGGCTGACTGCAGGACACCGGCACCACCATCGAACACGATCAGTTGATTGTGGGGAATGGAGTGCAGCAGGTGACGTTGCTGGGTCTGGAATCCGCCGGTCCAGAGGGACTGGCAGTGACCGATCTGCTGTCGCAGTTTTCGAGCGGTGAAAGGGAACAGCAGTTGTGAGATGCGTGTGAGTCGCAGGTTCCATGTGCGAGTCCAGTGGTGATCGATGGCATCATCAGCGAGTTCTGCGAGTCGGGCCTGTTTTTTGGAGGAGCGGGGGCTGTGAAAGACGACGAGGAAGTTGTCGTCGTCGGGGTGAAAGCGGTCGCGTGCTTCAGCGGCATTCAGGATTTGCAGCGGAGTGCAGGCGAGGTAGAGGTTGGCGGATCGTGAGGTCTGCATGGGGCTGCGTGCCGGGAGTGCTGTGAATTCGGGAGGCTGCGTCACCGGCTTGTGTTTTCAGGCGGCAGCGCGTTGTGTTTGCATGGCGGGCAGCATTTCGAGGGCTGCTCGGAGTACGGTCTCGACGGTCAGTCTGCTGAGGTCACCAGCGGGAGCCTGGAGAAAGCGGTTGCGTGGTTCTTCGGGTGGAAATGCACCGAAGCGTTCGGGGCTGGTTGGTCCGAAGAGTGCAAGTGTGGGTCTGCCGAGTGCAGCGGCCATGTGCAGTGGTCCGCTGTCATTGGCGACAACGAGATCTGCGCGTCGGAGCAGTTCGATGAGTTGTGGGAGTGAGGAGCGGCGGGTGAGATTGACGAAGCGATCGGTGTCAGCGAGGGGCGGATTTTCCCATGGCAGGTGGCTGTCCCAGACGACAGTGCAGTGTGGATCAGCGTTGAGCAGGTCGCAGGTCAGCTCACGGAATCCGCGCCATTCCTTGTGAGCTCCGCGACTGTTGGGGATCATAACGACCAGTCGCTGGCGGTTGAGTCTGTGATCGAGGCTGTCGGGTGAGTCACCGTGCATGATGACCGGGGAGTGCAGTCGTGGCTGGAGTCCGAGTGGCGGGAGGAACTGCAGCAATTTGCTGATGGCGTGTGAGTTTTTTCCGGCTGGAGGGAGTGGTGCGATGTGGTTGCAGGCGAAACGGCTGCCTTCGCGTGCATCAGCGATACCGATTTTTAGGGGCGCATTGGCGGCCCAGGTCATGAGTCCGGATCTGAGGAGTCCCTGAAAATCGAGCACGGCGTCGTAGTGTCGTTTGCGGAGAGTCTGCATGACGCGGGCGATTGCCAGGATTCCGCGGAATCCGGGAGCGTGCTGGAATTCGATGATTTCGCCGTTGATGGTGGGGCAGCGTCGAACGATGTCGGCGAATCGGGATTTGACGACCCAGGAGATTTCTGCGGACGGCAGCTGATCGCGGATGGACTGAGCGACCGGGAGCGAGCAGATGATATCGCCGAGTGAGCTGGGTTTGATGATCAGCAGTCGCATACGGTCAGCGGCCTTGAAGTGTGTGGGTCAGGCTGCTTTTCGCAGCTGGGGATTAAGTTCCGTATCATTGTACATTTTGAACTGGAAGTAGACGCGGAAGCTGCGAGTGCCCTGCTGAACTTCGGCCAGCAGGTCGCTGAGTGCGACTGCGAGGTCCTGAATCTGTCGGCGGATGACATTCAGTCTGGTGCTGCAGCGTTCGCGATGTTCGGGAGCCGCGTCGAATCGCAGAGTTTCTTCGTGCATGTGATATTCCTTGAGCGCGAGGATGGACAGGCGATCGACCATCATACCGGGCGTTTCGGAATTGAAGGGGCAGCCGGATTCGCGTGGCTGCAGTGTCTGTACGAGGTGTTTATCGATCTGTTCGACGAGGTCATTGCGGCGTTGGTTGTGCCGATCGATGGTGCGTTTTGCCTGGCGGATGCGTTCGGGTCCGAGGTCATCGCGGCGTGCGATATCCTCTTCGTGCCAGAGTGAGAAGTTTTCGAAGTGGTTTTGTCGGGCCAGAGCGAGGATTCCGGATTCGCTGTTTTCCGGTGGGGCCTGGTGCCATGCGGCTGTCCAGAGTGCGTGTGCAGCGAGGATTTCCTGAACGTTCATGGCAGTTACCTGATCGGGTGAGTGGGGGTGAAGTCAGAGTTTCAGTGTCAGGCGGACTTTTTTCTGCGGGCGCGGTGTCCGGCCCACATTTTTATGGCGTTACAGATCAGATCATCGGTGGTTCTGGCAAGTTGTCCCAGCCACGGGTAGCGGATGGTGAAACCATTTTCGACCATGGTTTTTCCGGTGTGTCGGACGTATTTCAACTGGTCCTGATCGAACATGCGGAAGCAGGCGTAGCGGGCTGCGTTATCGCGGTTGTGCGGCTGCAGGTCTGTTCGGAGCAGGCTGACGAAATCGGTGACAGTGCGGGGTGTGTAAGCGACCTGCAGATTGTCGAAGAAGGATGGTCCGAGTGTGATAACGGGTTTACCGGCCCAGCAGGCTTCGACGGTGATGGTGGAGCCGAAGGTAACTACGATATCGCTCCATTCCATGATGCTGTAGGAATTGACAGGTTCGTCTGCGTAATGGATGCGTACGTTGGGCAGTTCGGCGGTTTTTTTGAACGGTGTGAGCAGATCGCCGGCCATGTCTGCCTGGTTCGGGTGGAACCGGACGACGAAGAACATGTCAGGATTTTCGCGGCAGGCTTTTTCGACGATGGGTCCGTAGTCGAGGAAGGGTGAGATCCAGTCTTTTCCGAGCGAGGCGAATTCATCCTGGCTGCTGAGAAAGATGCTGACTTTTCGTGTTCCGGGTGACGTTGTCGGTGGTGTGAATTCGGTACTGTGTCGTTTGGCGTATTTGTTGGTGCGGGGGCGTCGATTGGCTGTGTACCATGCGTCAGCGGCATCATAATCCGCAGGTTGCTGCATGATACGTTCCTGAATTTTGCGTCGATCGTGGACAAGGTATCCTGGGCAGATGAAGGGGTGTTGTTTAGCGCTGACTTCGAGGATTGTGAAGTCGATGCCGGCGGAGCGAGCGGCGACGACGGCGAATTTGGAGCAGCCGTGTCGCCCGTTGAAAACTTCAATTCGTTCGGGCTGCAGTTCAGCGACGACGTTTTTCATGGATTTCAGCAACCTGGTGGAGTTGCTGAAGTAGCGTCGTTTGATGCGACGGATGAGTGGTTCCCGGCGGGCGGTTTCTGGCATGGTGCGGAATGTGGAGATGACACCGCTCTGCACACCTTCAAGGACGGCGCGTTGTTCGCTGAAGGGCAGTGTTGGCTGCTGCTGATCGACGGAGGCATCAACGGCGAGTGGGATGGTCTGCAGTCCGAGTTCGGCGGCGGTGCTGCGGACGCGGTTGCGACAGACGAGGCAGGCGGCGGGGTTTCCGGCGTAGTTGGCGGCGCAGGTTCCGGCAGTGGCATTGCAATGGGTAACGACGACTTTGTGTCCGTCATCCTGCAGTTCGCGCGCGCGTGCCATGGTGACGAGCAGGTGTTTTCGCCAGAGCGGGTAGGCGGCATGTACGACGACCGTCCCGGCCGCGGGCTGAGCCGTGGTGGTGGGCTGCGTGAACTTCAGAGTGTGTTCGCCATCCATATGCGATTGCTCCTGAGCCTGCCCGGCCACAACCGGAATCTCAGGCGGCTTTTGCGCTGTTGCCGCTGACATGTGCAGCCGTTCGGTCATCGACACCATTGCCGCCCACGCGGTGCCGCAGGTGCCAGCGTCCCTGTGCGTCCTGTTTCCACAGGTGCGGAGATCGGAATCTGTCGGTGATGGTGTGGAAGTGGTCGGGGTCCATTTCGATGTAATCCATCACTTCGCGGAAGTAGCGATCGGGGAATTCGCCATCGAAGCGGTTGACGAGTGCGACAGCTTCTTCGCGGGAGATGTGTCCATTGCGGATTTCCTGTGATGCATCGTAGGTGGCACGACCAATGCCGAATTTGATCCAGGTTGTGTAGTAGTGCAGGTCATCGATTTTGTCGTCGATGCTGTTGTATTTGCTGTAGGTGCCCTGTGTGCGGAAGGGGCGTGCTTTGAAGCCGCAGTTTTCGACTGCGTAGTAGTAGACTTCCTGAGGAGTCCATTTCAGGTAGTAGCCGAGGTAGTGCACCTGCACATCAACCTGCTGCAGTTCAGCTTCGCGTGGGGGCAGAAAGCAGGCGAGGTCCCCCTGACTGACTCCGTAGCGTTCTGTCAGTTCGCGTATGGAGACACCGGCGAGGTACATTTCTTCGAGATTGTCGTAGGTGTGGAAGGATTTGTCGCGGAGGCTGGAAGTGGTATCAGCGATTGGGTTGCCGTATTCTGCTTCATTTTCGCCGTAGAATACGAGCGGGATGCCCATTTTTGCGGCGAGGCGCGGACCGAGATTTTTTTGTCCGAGGATGAATGTCTGGAAGGGGTGAAACAGGTTTTCGATGCTGAGTCTCGTCAGCAGCTTCATGACTCGACCGTTGCGGGTGAACGACAGATTGTCAAAGCCACCGACGTCGATCCAGTTCTTCCAGTTCTGGTAACCGTATTCGGTGTACAGGATAGGAGGCCAGGTAACGGTCAGCGGGTGCATGCCGTATTTGTATTTGAGGACGTGTGCCTGGTAGTCGCTGTCCTTGCCACCGCTGCCGGGCACGAGGCAGTCATATGAGCCATCCTTGCTGCGATAGCGGTCCAGCAGCTGCAGCAGTTGTTCTTCGCGGGATTGCCAGTCGATGGTCTGTTTCTGTTCGGCGACGCGGCAGGCATCGCAGATACCCTGAGAATCGATGGCGAGGGTTTTTTTGCGGGAATCGATGGTGTGACGGAATTCCACTGCGGAAGCTGGGCGCTGGTTGGACATCACGCAGCGGCTGCAGAAGCGGACTTCCGAGGGGAGGCCGTAATATGCCGGAAGTTTCTCATCCATGAGTCAGAATCCGAACAGTTCAGTTGGCGGTGGTGAGGCTGGACGCCCAGTGTTTGAGGAACTGCAACCCGTAACGAGCGCTGCGTTCCGGGTGGAACTGTACGCCTGTTACATGGTCACGTCGAATGGCAGAGCAATACTGGATTCCTTCGTAATCTGTCAAGGTCAGCACATCGGCGGTGTGTTCCGGTGCAGCAGCGAAGGAGTGGACGAAGTACATCCATGCGGAGTCCGGCAGTCCGCAGTCGATTTGTGGCTGGGATCGGTGGGGATTGAGCTGGATTTGGTTCCAGCCGACGGCGGGTATTCGGCGAAGGCTGCCGTCTGCGCGGTGTTCCGGCAGCTTTCGAACGACGCCGGGAATGAGTCCGAGTCCCTGATGGAGTCCGAATTCTTCACTGGCATCGAGGAGCAGCTGCATACCGAGGCAGATTCCGAGCAGTGGTTTTCCTGCGGCGACGGCATCGCGGAGTGGCTGGAGGAGCTGGAGTTGTCGAAGGGTGTCCATGGCATGTCCGAAGGCACCGACTCCGGGGAGGATGATGCCATCGGCCTGCATGAGGTTTTCGGGTCGGGTTGAGATTTCGGCATCGATGCCGCTGTGCAGGCAGGCGTGTCGGATGCTGAAGAGGTTTCCGAGTCCGTAATCGACGATTTGCACTTTGAGTCTGTTCATGCCGCGTCCTCCATTCGGCAGACGGTTCCGGCGTTGAGCAGAGCTTGTTTGAGTTGTGGGATGGTGCAGGGTCGGACGTGTGAGACGGAGCGTCCGCTTTGCAGGAATTCGCGATTTCCTTCGGGTGTATTTGCGGAGCGGCTTTGAATGGAGTGGATGGCTTCGTAGTGGAGGATACTGCTGACGGCAACAGCACTGACGCTGCAGTTTTTTACGACGTCGACGACGTGTTCTGTTTTCCCGGGACCGCCGTGAGCGATGACGGGGATGCGGACGGCGGCGGTCATTTTTCGGCAGAGTTCGAGATCGAAGCCTTCGCCGGTTCCTTCGCGATCGATGGAGGTGGCGAGGATTTCGCCGGCGCCCAGTTCTTCTGCCCGAGCCGCCCACTGCAGTGCATCGACGCCTGTGTGTTCGCGTCCGTTATCGGTGAAGGCGAGCCATGAGCCGTTGGCCTGTTTTCCGGCTTCGATGGCGACGACGATGGTGGAGGATCCGAAGCGTCGGGAGGCTTCGCGGATGAGTTCGGGGTCATGAATGGCGGCGGTATTGATGGCGACTTTGTCGGCACCGGCGGAGAGGACGGCGCGGATATCATCGAGTGAGCGGAGTCCGCCGCCGACGGTGAGTGGTATGAAGACTTCGCGGGAGATGCGTGAGATGATTTCGCAGAGGCTGTTGCGGCCGTAGAGGCTGGCAACGGCATCCTGGCAGATCAGTTCATCGGCGCCGGCTTCGTAGTAATGTCGGGCGAAAGTTTCGGGATCGCCGAGGACTCGGAGTCCCTCCAGCCGGATCCCTTTGACGAGGCTGGGGCCTTTGATGTCGAGTCGGGCGATGACACGAACCATGGACATAGGAAGCGGGCATCCCTGCCGTTTGAGACTGATTCGAGACGGAGTCGTGAGATTACCGGTGGTTGTGGCGCCCGGTTTTGCAAATCCATTGCCGGAGGGGAGGATAGTGTGTGGCGGGTATTGTCGTAAAGACAGAACGCGTTGTGCGAGGAACAGGAAACCGACTGATTGCAATGAAAATCTGAACGGATTCGGTTTTTGGCGGGCAGTTTTTTTGTGGGTGGGCATTTGTGTTGGGAAAAGCGGCGTTTTCGGGGGTATTTGACGGTTGGGAAATCGCTGGACTTGACCGATGTCGGGAGGGTGGAATATAAGCGGGAGGTCTCGGAGGATTTGCCGGAAACACGAGGTTTCTGCGGAACGAAGATGTGGTATGGCCGGACAGGGAGGCGGGTCGGTGACACGAATTCTCAGTTGTACCTTTGCGCGGGGTGGTTCGAAGGGTGTACCGGGCAAGAACATTCGGATGTTGTGTGGTCGTCCGTTGATTGCGTGGGCGGTGCAGGCCGCTTTGGGCAGCCGTTACATATCGCGGCAGATTGTTTCGACTGATTGTGAGTCGATTGCCGGAACGGCTTGTGCGTGGGGAGCGGAGGCGCCATTTCGGCGTCCGGCGGAGCTGGCGACGGATACGGCGGCGGAGCGTCTGGCGTGGCGGCATGCGATTCAGACGATGGAGCAGCTTGAGCAGACTCGATATGACGTGCTGGTGAGTATTCCGGCGACGTGTCCGCTGCGGCAGTCTGAGGACATTGATCGTTGTATTGAGCTGCTGCTGAGCACGGATGCGGACATTGTGGTAACAGCGACGGAGGCAGCGGCGAATCCGTACTTCAACATGATTACGATGGATTCCACGGGTTCGGCGCGGATTGCGGTGCAGCCACCGGGGAACGTGGTGCGTCGCCAGGATGCTCCGGATGTCTACGAGCTGACGGCGGTGGCATATGCAGCGCGTCGTGATTCGGTGATGAATCTGGATTCGATTTTTGCGGGTCGTGTGCGAGCGGTGCTGGTGCCTCGTGAGCGTGCCGTGGATATAGATACTCCGCTGGATTTTGAGCTGGCTGAATTTCTGATGCAGCGTCGGCTGACGTCGGAGGGTATGCCGCAGGTGCTGCGACGTGCCGCGTGAGGGGTGTGAGCGGGGAGGGGGATTGCGTCGTCCGCAGCGGAAGGAGTGAGTGGTATGGAGACGTCGGTGCAGACAGTGCTGGCGGGTGAGCGGGCGATTGGTACCGGTCAGCCATGTTTTGTGATTGCCGAGGTGGGAGTGAACCACAATGGCAGTGTGGATCTGGCGCTGCGTTCGATTGATGTGGCCGCGGAGGCGGGCGCTGATGCTGTCAAGTTTCAGACATTTCGTGCTGAGAAACTGGTAACGAAAGCAGCTCCGACAGCGAAGTATCAGGCGGAGAATACTGGTAAGCAGCAGACACAGTTTCAGATGCTGAAGTCGCTTGAGCTGAGTGACGCGGACCATCGGGTGATCACGGAGCATTGTCGAGCGCGGGGGATACTGTTTATGTCGACTCCGTTCGACGAGGACAGTGCGACGATGCTGAATTCGCTGGGGATGACCATTTTCAAGGTGCCTTCGGGTGAGCTGACGAATCTGCCGCTGCTGCGTCACATTGCTGGATTTGGTCGTCCGCTGGTGATATCGACGGGCATGAGTACTTTGGGGGATGTGGAGGCGGCGGTTTCGGCTGTGGAGAGTACTGGGAACGGGCAGATTATTCTGCTGCACTGCGTGAGCAATTATCCGGCGGCGGCCGGGGACGTGAATCTGCGGGCGATGCTGAGCATGCGAGCGGCTTTTGGTTTGCCGGTGGGTTATTCGGACCACACGCTGGGGATCGAGGTGTCGCTGGCGTCGGTGGCACTGGGCGCGTGTGTGGTTGAGAAGCATTTTACTTTGGATCGCAGTCTGCCTGGCCCGGATCATCGTGCGTCATCTGAGCCTGAGGAGTTGCGGCGTCTGATAGCGGGTATCCGTACAGTGGAGGCGTGTTTGGGGACGGGGCGGAAGGCTCCGTGCAGTGCTGAGCTGGATACGGCGAAGGCGGCGCGGCGAAGTCTGGTGGCTGCTGCTGACCTGTCGGCGGGCACCTGTCTGACGGATGAGATGATCGCGATTCGGCGACCGGGCACCGGTCTGCCTCCGGCGATGAAACCGTATCTGATTTCGCGGACTCTGCGAGTTCCGCTGGCTGCGGGCGAGCTGCTGCGGCTGGAGGATGTGGGATGAGGACTGTCTGTGTGGTGACAGTCGGTCGATCGGACTGGGGGCTGTATCTGCCGATTTTGCGCTGTCTGCGTGAGCGGGGGGATTTGCGGCTGCATTTGATTGCCGCTGGTGCTCATCTGGTGTCTGGTCATGGTCGTACGGATGCTGTGATTGCGGCGGACGGGTTTGAGATTGAGGATCGTGTGCCGATGTTGCTGGCGTCGGATGACGCTGCAGCGATTGCGGTGTCGATGGGTTTGGGGACGATAGGATTTGCGCAGGTCTATCAGCGTGTGCGTCCGGATCTGCTGCTGGTGCTGGGGGATCGGTTTGAGATGCATGCCGCGGCAGCGGCGGCGGTTCCGTTTCGGCTGCCGACGGCGCATGTGCATGGTGGCGAGGTGACGGCGGGGGCGATTGACGACTGTTTTCGGCATGCGATAACGAAGTATTCGCATCTGCATTTTGCATCGACAGCGGAGCATGGGCGACGGATTGTGCAACTGGGTGAGGAGCCGTGGCGGGTGACGGTCAGCGGTGCGCCTGGGCTGGATCATCTGGGCCGTATTCGTCTGCTGAGTGTGGGGGAGTTGTCGGAGCGGGTGGGAATGTCGCTGTCGGAGGCACCGATTCTGGTGACTCAGCATCCGGTGACACTGCAGTCGGAGCGTGCGGGGGAGCAGACGGAGGCGTTGTTGAGTGCGCTGGCTTCGATGGAGCTGCCGATTGTGATGACACGGCCGAACGCCGACACGAGGAACAGTGAGATTGTGGAGCGACTGGAGCGGTTTGCGGCGGGTCGATCACGTGTGCGGCTGGTGAGTAATCTGGGGACCGAGGCGTATTTCAGTCTGATGCGTCATGCGGCGGTGATGGTGGGGAATTCTTCGAGCGGGATTATTGAGGCGTCGTCGTTTCAGTTGCCGGTTGTGAATATCGGTTTGCGGCAGGAGGGGCGTCCGCGTTCGGGGAATGTGCTGGATTGTGATGACAGTGCGGCGGGGATTGGTGGTGCGATGCGGCGGGCGTTGTCGGCGGAGTTTCGTGAACACTGTCGGGGTGTGCGGAATATTTACGGGGACGGTCGTGCGGCGGAGCGGATCGTGGGAGTGCTGGGTTCTGTGGCACTGGACGAGCGATTGCTGATCAAGCGATTTTTTGACTGTGGGGCGGGTTTGCCGGAGCTTTTGAGTCCTTTCTGAGGTGTGTGATGGTGGCGGACGGGGTGGTGTTGATCGGTGCCGGCGGGCACGCTCGAGTGCTGGCGGATGCTTTGCATCTGCTGGGTCTGGCGGGGCGTGCTGTGGTACTGGACGCCCGTCCGGAGTTGTGTGGGACGCGACTGCTGGGGATTCCGGTGGCGGGCGGTGACGAGTTGCTTCCGCGGATGAGAAGTGAGGGTTTTACGCAGTTTTTTGTGGCGGTTGGGGGTGTTCGGGCAGTTGGTTTGCGGCGGCGGCTGTTTGAAGCGGCGGTGCAGGCGGGGCTGGCACCTGGAATTCTGCGACATCCGGCAAGCGTGGTGGCAGAATCTGCGGTGCTGGGGCCGGGAAGTCAGGTGCTGGCGGGAGCGATCGTGAATGCGTGTGCGGAAATTGGGGAGAATGTGATTCTGAATTCCGGTTCGATTGTGGAGCATGACTGCCGGATTGGCGCTGACGTGCATATTGCTCCGCGGGCCTGTCTGGCGGGTGGTGTGCGGGTTGGTCGGCAAGTCCATATTGGAGCGGGAGCGACAATCTGCGAGAATCTGGAGATCGGTGACCGGGCGATCGTGGGTGCCGGTGCCGTGGTGATCAGGGATGTGCCGCCGGAGGCGGTAGTGGCGGGTGTGCCTGCCAAAGCGATACGGAGATCAGGTTCATGAGCGGCAGGGAAGCCATCTCGATACTGGAAAAGCTGTTGATTCAGGCGTCGGCGACGGTGCAGGACGCGATGGCTGCGATTGATGCCAATTCGCGGGGCGTGGTGCTGCTGGTGGACGAACAGCAGCGCTTTCTGCGAACGATTACGGACGGGGATCTGCGTCGAGCGATTTTGGCGGGTCATGCACTGGGGACGTTGCTGAGTGTTGCGGTGGACATTCGCAACAGGAAGTCGACGACGGCTCCGGTGGGAACTCCGCGGGACGAGCAGCTGGCGATCATGGCGAGGGCTCAGATTCGCCATCTGCCCTTGCTTGAGGCGGACGGCACGGTGGCTGAGCTGAGTTGTGCGGACTTTGTGCGTGAGGAAGTTCTGCCGCTGCAGGCGGTGATCATGGCGGGTGGATTTGGGACTCGGCTGCGGCCGCTGACCGATGATACTCCGAAGCCCATGCTGCAGGTGGGCGGTCGCCCGCTGATGGAGCGGACGATAGAGGGATTGCAGCGTGCCGGCATTTCGCGAATCAATGTGACGACGCATTACATGCCGGAGAAGATTATTCAGCATTTTGGACAAGGGCAGAAATTCGGGGTGGACCTGAATTATGTGTCCGAGGACCAGCCGCTGGGAACGGCCGGAGCGCTGCGGCTGATCAGTGAGGTGGATGAGCCGTTGCTGGTGATGAACGGCGACATTCTGACGAACGTGGATTATCGGGCGATGATGAAGTTTCATCGCGAGCATCAGTCGCAGTTGACGGTGGCTTTGCGGCAGTACGAGATGCAGGTGCCGTATGGAGTTGTGGAAGCGAAGGACGGTATGGTGAGTGAGCTGCGGGAGAAGCCGCGGATCACATTTTTGGTGAACGCGGGGATTTACCTGCTGGAGCCGACGGTGTTGAAGCACATTCCGGATGCCGGGCGCTATGACATGACGGATCTGATTAACCGGCTGCTGGCTCAGGGTGAGCGGGTCGTGGGATTCCCGGTGATGGAGTACTGGCTGGACATTGGTCGGCTGGATGATTTTCAGAAGGCACAGGAAGACGTGGAGCGAGTCAGGTGGGCAGCATGAGCTGGACAGGGAAGCGGGTACTGGTTACGGGGGCGGGCGGTTTCATTGGCAGCCATCTGGCGGAGTCGCTGGTGCGTGCCGGTGCCAGTGTCCGGGCGATGGTGCGTTACAATTCGGGCGGTCGTCGCGGCTGGCTGGATGAGTCACTGTTGCAGAAGGACATGGAGATTGTGGCGGGTGACATTACCGACAGTGGTTCGGTGGCGTCAGCGATGCAGGGTCGGGAGGTGGTATTTCACCTTGCTGCATTGATTGCCATACCGTACTCGTATACGGCGCCATTGTCGTATGTGCAGACGAATATTGTGGGGACATTGAACGTGCTGGAAGCTGCGCGGCGACTGGGCACGGAGCGGATTGTGCAGACGTCGACGAGTGAGGTGTACGGGACGGCGCTGTTTGTGCCGATCTCGGAGACTCATCCGCTGCAGGGTCAGTCGCCGTATTCTGCCAGCAAGATTGGTTCGGACAAGCTGGCGGAGTCGTATTACAGGTCGTTTGGTTTGCCGGTGGTGACGGTGCGACCGTTCAACACGTATGGTCCGCGACAGTCAGCTCGGGCGGTGCTGCCGACGATCATTACTCAGTGTCTGGCGGGCCAGACGGTGCGATTGGGCAGTCTGACTCCGACTCGCGATCTGAACTATGTGGCTGACACGGCAGCGGGTTTCATGGCCTGTGCGGCTCATCCGGATGCCGTGGGTAAGACTTTGAACATTGGCTCGGGCCGTGAGATCAGTGTGGGTGATCTGGCCGGGCTGGTGGCTCGTCTGGTGGGAACGAACGTGCGGATTGAGTGTGACGAGCAGCGGCTGCGCCCTGCGGCGAGTGAAGTGGAGCGGCTGCTGGCTGACAATCGACTGGCGGCTGAGACGGTGGGCTGGAAGCCGACTGTTACGCTGGAAGATGGCCTGCAGCAGACGATTGAGTGGTTTCGCGGGAATTCAAAGGGTTATCGAGCCGATGTCTACAACGTCTGACCAGAGTGGCGAGCGATTTCTGCCATTGAGTGAACCCTGTCTGCAGGGGAATGAGTGGCAGTATGTGAAGGAATGTCTGGATTCCGGCTGGATTTCATCGGTTGGTGCGTTTGTCAATCGATTTGAGCAGCGGGTGGCCGAGTATGTGGGTGTGAAGCATGCGGTGGCGACGGTGAACGGGACGTCAGCATTGCATGCGGCGATGCTGACGGCGGGAGTGGAGCCGGGTGATGAGGTTTTGGTCTCGACGCTGACATTTATTGCCACGGTGAATGCGATTCGGTACGCGGGTGCGCATCCGGTGCTGATTGATTCTGAGCCGCGGTACTGGCAGATGGATCCGCAGCTGGTGCGGGATTTTCTGCGTCGGGAGTGTCGGGCAGAGAGTGGTGAGCTGCGGAATCGGGTGACGGGGCGTCGCGTCCGTGCGATCATGCCGGTGCATGTGCTGGGTCATCCGGTGGATTTGCCGGCGATTACTGCAGAGGCAGAGGCGTTTGGCCTGCGGTTGATTGAGGATGCTGCGGAGTCACTGGGAGCGTCACTGCACTGGAAGAAGATTGGTGCGACGAGTGATCTGGCGTGTGTGAGTTTCAATGGGAACAAGACGATCACCTGTGGTGGCGGCGGGATGATTCTGACGAATTCGCAGTCCGACGCTGATCGAGCCCGTTACCTGACGACTCAGGCGAAGGACGATGCGATCGAGTACATCCACAACGAGGTGGGGTACAATTATCGGATGACGAATGTGCTGGCGGCGATAGGACTTGCGCAGCTGGAGCAACTGGATGGTTTTGTGCAGCGTCGTCGTGAGATAGCGGCGTATTATCGCAGTGGTCTGTGCGGAACGGGTTTGATGTGGCATACGGACGCGCCGGGTGCGAGTTCGACAAGCTGGTTGTCGACCGCGCTGGTGGATCCTGTGCAGGCGGGTGTGACAGCGTGTGAGTTGCGGGATCAGCTGCAGCGGTCGAAGATTCAGACTCGTCGGCTGTGGCAGCCGATGCATTTGAGTCCAGCGCATCAGAGTGCTCAGGCTGTACTGAACGGGACGGCTGACCGGCTGTTTGAGCAGGCTTTGAGTTTTCCGTCGACGCCGAATCTGACGGACGGGGATTTGGAGCGCGTGGTGCAGGCGACCGGTGGCGTGCTGCGGACGCGGGTGCGTCGGGCGGCGTGAGGTTCAGGTGGTGAACACAAAAAACGCGACCGAGTTTGTCGGTCGCGTTTCAGCGGTGTGGATCAGTTGTGTGACCAGCCGGTCAATCACTTTTCGCTGCCTGGGAATTCCTGTCGATTCTTACCGACATAGTAGAAGAGGTCCTTTCCGGGGCGAAGTCCACCGTTGTTTTCGAGCTGAGTGTCACCGGTTGCTCCGGTGTAGTCAGCAATCACGCCGATGTAGTAACCTTCGGCGCTTTCAAAGAGTGCTGCTGGGATTCGTGATACTTGTGTAGTAATCTGGAAGCCAATATTGCGTGCCCACTCAGGTTTCGGAGTGGCAAGCATATAATCAGAGCCGATCAGAACATCATCTGTGGTGATCTCTGCATCTTCGCTGATGTAGAAACCGATTCGTCCATTGAAGCGGGATCTATTGAGGTATCTGCCGGCAACGACCAATGTGTCTCCGCCCCCGAAGAAAAATGGCTCGGCGTCGATCAATTCGACAATATCGGCATCGTCCGCAGGGGGCTGAGCTGCGGGGATCAGGTCCATGACGGAATCTGCCAGTCCGGAGTCTGCCAGAAACTCAAGCATGGCTTCAACGAGGTCAATATCGAGTTCATTGGCCTCCACGCCAGAGATTCGGGCACCGGCGGGTGGAGCGGCGATGCTGACAAAGTCACGTCCAGCTCCGCCGGAGACGGTGACGCGACCGGCCACGGTCACATCGGCGCCGATTGCCACGCGATCACTTCCGGCGCCGAGATTCATGGTAGCATTGCCACCGACTTGAACGTGGTCTGCTGCGAGCGCGTCACCGTGAGCTGAGGAGGTAACGGTGAGGTTCTTTGCGATGGAGAGGTTCTGGAAAACACCATTCTCCATGTCGGTGAGCGTCATGCTGCCGAGGGTGCCGATATTGTCGAGGAACAGGACATCATTGCGACGTCCCCCACTGCCCATGGCAACTGACACGTTGCCTTTGACTCCCACGCCGCTTACAGCGACGAGGTCATTTCCGAGAGATGTGCTGACAGAGAAACTGCCACCGACGCTGATTGCGAAGGAGTTGGGGTCAGTGGAGTCGTCGTCAATCTGGGTTGGATCTTCCAGAGCCTGTCGCAGGTTATCGGCATTTCCGAGCAGCACTTTGTCGTGGCCGGAGCCGACAGACACTGAGAGGTTCTTTGCGATTGCAATCCCCGGGCTGTTCCCGATGGAAGTGGAGTTGATCACTACGGTTGCGTGGTGATTGTCAGCTCCCGTGCCGGTGACGGAGAGGGAGCCACCGATCGTGAGGCGGGCATTGGCGTTGAGGATCAAGGAGTCTGATCCTGTACCCATGCGGAATGTGACATCGCGAGCGACTGTGACATCATCATTCACTGTGAGGTCAATCGTGTCGTCGCCGCGACCCATGTCAGCGGTGATGCTGCGGAGTGAAAGCTGTGCGGGCGGAGTGATTCCGGCGGTCCTGAGCAGCGCGTGCAGTGAAACCTGGGTACCGGGATTCACGTTCATGGACTGGCCGAAGCCGCGAAATTTGAGGACGGTATCGTTTCCGACCATCAGCACATCACCTGAGTCGGTGACCTGCACGGTGACATCATTACCACGAGCGTCTCCGGTGATGGACAGGTCGTAGTTGTTGGAGAGAGCAACGGTGGCGGTGCCTGCGAGCAGTTGCCGCGATTCGAGAGCGTCGAAACCGAAGGCAGGAGTCTGCTGACGTCGTCGGCGAGCGGGCTGAAAGAATCGAGAGAACGCAGAGCGTAACATGGAGTGACCTTTCCTGCATTGGACTACGAGAAGATGAGCAAATGATCGCTGGAGAACATTCCAGCACGGTTGTCAGTGAATCGCAGAGACAGTCAAGATGCGTGATTACGGCGGTTCGGGATTTCTGCGCAACCGAGCCGAAGAATGATGATTCTGACTTGCATACTTCAAGTGTCTGTGGACTGGAAATAGTTATAAAAAGAATAAAGCGCGCGGCGCCATGTGAACATATAATCAAATAAGGAGTTTATAGGCTCAAATAGATGTGCACATAAAAGCAGAGCGCAGTGCGCTCACTCGGGGCCCGGAATTGTTAAAAGCAGTGTTTTTCCTTATGAAAGCACCAAAGATGTCGCCTGAGGCGCAGTGCGCCCCAATCGCTCAAAGCAATAAGCAGAAGGGCGCAAGGCGCCTCTGTTTGTATGTATAATTCAATGCACGGTATCGATGGCTGGGAAGGCAGTTGACATCTGCGGCAGTTTGAAAACGAAAGCGGCCGAGCACTGTGATGTGCTCGGCCGCCGATACGTCAGTGGAGGTTGAGGGGCTGATGCTGAGTTTACTCGGCCATGATTGAAAAGGTCGGTTGTGGCGAGGCAGCGAGTGTTCCGGCCAGCAGTTCAAGGCTTTCGGGGCTGGTCAGAGTGGGGTTGAAGCGTCGGTAGAAGAATCCGAAGCGGGGTGTTCCGACGGAGATGCGATTGGTTCCGGTACCGCCTTCGATGACGGCGAAGGTGCGGACGGTAAGGGTTTCGCCGAGTGACAGGCGGTCGTTGCCGGCGGCGAGATCGACGTCAATGCGTGTGGCGGTGATCCGTTCGAGGTCCAGTTTGTCGGAGGCTGCAGTGCCGCGAACAGCCAGCTGGATGGTGGCCGTGATGTTCTGCAGGGCGACGGCTTCAGCGTCTGAGACGCGGAGGCTGCGAGCGGATCGCAGATTGCTGGCGGTCAGCACGTCCTGTCCGGTGCCGAGTGAGATGGTGCCGTCGCGTCCGGCTTCGGCGGCCAGCAGGGTGAGTGCATCGTCACCGGCTCCGAGATCCACCAGCAGATCGCGACGAGCTCGGACGGGCTGTGATTGTGCGGTGGCGGTGTTATCGGTCAGCTGGCGGAACAGTGCGGGGCTGGAGAGCTGATCAGCGGCGATGGTGTTGTGGGCGTGTACGAGGAGTGTGTCATCACCGGCTCCGCCACGGATACTGATATCCCGGCCTGTCACGAGGGTGCTGGTGGACCACGTGTTGATCACGCCGCGGTCGTGGCCCCCGGCCATGTCCAGCAGCAGGTCCTGGCTGATGCGGAGATTGGCCTGTTCGAGTCCGATGTCGATGAAGTCTGCTCCAGGACCCAGGTTAACAGCGAGGTCGCGGGAGATTGTCAGATCGGATTTGAACTGCAGTCGCAGGGTGTCGTCACCGCCACCAAGGCTGATGGAAACACTGCGGATGGCGGAGGTGTTGGTGAGGGGGACCGAAACGGAGTCGGAGGGCTGCTGGCCGTTGATGCGGACGAGTGTTCCGGTGGACCAGCCACTGACGGTGACCCCTTCGACGCTGAACTGGACAGCGACGAAGTTGCCGTTTGAGTCACCGGCGATGGAGAGGTCGCCGGCGCGACTGATGCTGACGCTGACGATTCCGGAGGCGGTGGGCATGACGGCCGGCTGGATTTCCGGGAGCGTGTTAAGTGATTGATCGGTGATGGCAGCGGCGAGGAGTTGTCGGGATTCGAGGGGCTGGATGAGAGCGGGGCAGCAGGAACGGCGGGTGTGGCGACGACGGTTTGGCGATTTGAACATGGCAGGCTCGGTTTTCAGTTGTCAGTTATTGGGGCGAAAGAAAACTCCCGCTCGTCCTGGTGGGGGCGAGGGGAGTTGTGACCGACCTGGCTGGTCTATGAGCAGTTTGGTCTTTATTCGGCCATGACTATCTGAGCGGGCATGATGCCGTTGCCTTCACCGATCATGTCATCGAGAACGCTGATCAGCAGTTCGAGAGACTGTTGAGAGGTGAGTGTCTGGGTAGCGCGGCGGACGGTGATTTTGGGCTGTGTTTTGCCCGAGTAGAGTGCATTGGTGCCGGTGCCACCATTGACAGAGCTGTCGGCTTTAACGCTGACGGATTCGCTGAGGCTGAGCTGGTCATTACCGGCTCCTAGGTCAACCTGCAGTCGGCTGACGTCAACTGCATTGAGGCTGATTTTGTCAGCGCCGGTGCCACCTCGGATGCTGAGGTTGCTGACAGCCGTGATGTTCTGCAGGGCAGCGGATTCGGCGTCGGTGAAACTTGCGTTTCGGTTGGCTCGCAGGTTACTGGCGATGACGATGTCATTGCCGGCTGCAGCGGCGACGCTGAGATCGCGACCGGATTCGACATTGAGCAGCGTGAGGCGGTCATTTCCGGCGGCGAGATCAACGTTGAAGTCGCGTCCGGCGCGAATGCGCTGGTTTTGGGGGATTTCGGAGTTGTTTTCGAGGCCCTGGAAGTATTCGACGCTGTAGAGGTTGTCGAGATCCACGAAGTCACCGTCACCGGCCATGATGGAGTCATTTCCGGCGGCGCCGCGCATAGTGATGTCGCGACCGGCGAAGATGCTGGCGGCGTCAGCGGTGAAGACATGTGCTAAGTCATTTCCGGCACCGAGATCGACAGTGATATTCTGGTTGACTTTCAGGTCAGCACTGACGACCTGCAGGGTAAGTGAATCTTCGCCGGAGCCCAGGCTGACGGCGATATCGCGGGTGATGGTAGCGTCCGAGCCGACTCTGACATCGAGATTATCGGAGCCGCTGCTGAGGCTGATGGTGAGACTGCGCACGGTGGCGGGGAGTGGGACTTCGAGAACGGGCTGAGCAGTTTGTCCGGGCAGGCGGAATTTGGTGGCCTGGAGCCCGTCGACGATCAGAGTGCTGCCTGCAATTTGTACGCTGACCTGGTTTGGTTTGTCGTCCCCGATGAGGGTGATGTCCCCGGCGCGGGAGATGGTTACGGACACGGTGCCGCCATCGACTGCAGGGGCAGCATAGGGCATGATGACGATCTGGGCATCGGGGTCTTTGTCAATGATGTCGGCGGTCAGCAGCTGGCGGGTTTCCAGTGCCTGGATCTCCAGTTGGCAGGCGCTGGTGAATTGACGGTTGCGGGAACGTTTGTTGTGTGACATGGGCAGATGCCTTCGGGAAAAGAGGTTGGGACAGGGAACGAAACTGTAGTTCGTAAGTAAATATCCTACTATACGATTTGGCTCAGAAGTCGGTGATCGGCGTATCTTCCTTTCGGGTTTGTGTCGATTTCCGGTGGGATTTGGGCAACATTTGATGGTTTTTGCGGGCAAAGGCAAGGTTTTTTCGATGTTTGGGCCTGTACGGCGAGGTGGCAGCGGTGGCAGCGGGTTTTCAGCGACTGGATCTGGGTGAGGGTGGCTGGCTGTTGTATGAACCGGCATTTCTGTCGGTGGCTGAGGCGGATGGGAGTCTGCGGGTTTTGCTGGAGCGATGTGAGTGGGCGCAGTTGCCGGGGATCTTCGGGCATTTGCAGCCGCGGCTGATTGCGTCTTATGGTGATGCGGGGGTGAGTTATCGGTATTCTGGTCGGGATTATGGGGCATTGCCGTGGCTGGAGGAGCTGCAGTGGCTGAGGGGGCGAGTGCAGTCTGTGGCGGGGCATTACAATTACTGTTTGTGCAACCGTTATCGGACGGGTCAGGACAGTATGGGCTGGCATGCGGATGACGAGCCTGAGATGGGGGAAGTGATTGGATCGTTGTCTCTGGGTGCGGAGCGGAAGTTTCGGATCCGCCACAATGAGACTCGGCAGACCCGAACATTTGCGGTTGGTCACGGGACATTGATTGTGATGGGTGGGACGATGCAGCGTTACTGGCAGCATTGTGTACCGAAGACGAAGCGAGTGGTGGGCGAGCGGGTGAATCTGACGTTCCGTGAGGTGCGAGAGATTTCCTGAGTGCTGGTTTGCCAGCCTGGGTGAGATTGGGAGAATGCGGGCTGAGCCCCGGGAGGTCTGGTGGCAGCGAGTGAGAGACAGAGGCGAATTGGGGCAGCGGTGATGACGGAGAGTGGCAGAGTTCGGCGGCTGGTGTTGTTGGTGCTGGCGGTGGTGTGTGGGTTATGTGATATGGGAGCAGAGATCGTCGAGGCGTCGGATGATCTGCTGGTGGCGGATTTTGAGGGTGAGACCTATGGTGAGTGGCAGGTGACGGGGGAGGCATTTGGTTCCGGTCCGGCGCGTGGTGCCCTGCCCGGCCAGATGAGTGTGGATGGTTTTGCGGGTGTTGGGTTGGTGAATTCCTTTGTGGGCGGAGATGATGCGACGGGGACACTGACGTCGCCGGTATTTCGTATCGAGCGTGGTTATCTGTCATTTCTGATTGGCGGAGGTCGCAGTGATCAGCTGGCCCTGCAGTTGCTGGTGGACGGTGAGCCGGTGGTGCAGAACGAGATAGAGCTGGCGGATGGTGCTGTCGACTGGTGGGCTCCGCTGGACATTTCCGGGTGGCGTGACCGCGAGGTGACATTGCGAGTGGACCGTCTGCATGAGGATTCTGCGGCATTGCAGAACGTGGGTGAGAGTGATGAGTTACGGGACGTGGCGGAGTTGTATGGTGAGCCGTTGCGGGGGCAGTTTCATTTTTCGCCGCGACGGGGCTGGAACAACGATCCGAACGGGTGTGTGTACTACAACGGCGAGTATCATCTGTTTTTCCAGCACAATCCCTATGGCTGGTCATGGGGTAATATGCATTGGGGGCATGCGGTCAGTCGGGATCTGGTGCACTGGGAGGAACTGGGTGATGTGTTGCAGCCGGATGAGCTGGGTCCGATGTTTAGCGGCAGTGCGGTGGTGGACTGGAAGAATTCGAGTGGTTTTGGGGAGGGCGGTCGTCCGCCGCTGGTGCTGATTTACACGGCGGCGGGCAGTCCGACGGTGCAGTGTCTGGCTTACAGCACGGATGGTCGGAAGTTTGTGAAGTATGCGGGGAATCCGCTGGAGGGTATGGAGTCGGAGCTGGCGGATGTGGAGCTGGAGTTTGAGCCTGGAACGGCGGGATGGGTGGTGCTGACGGTGCGTGGTGTGGTGGTGGAGTATGATGTGCGGAAGCAGGAGCTGGTAGTGGTGGGTCATCGCGTGGAGGCTCCGCTGCAGTCCGGTCGTCAGCATTTGCGGGTGTTGTGTGACCGAACGGGAGTGGAGGTATTTGCGAGTGGGGGTTTGTGTTATGTGCCGATGCCGTTGAATGTGGATTCGCAGAATCGGCGGCTGTATCTTGAAGCGCGTGGTGGAACTGCGGTGGTGCATTCGGTGGAGGTGCATGCGTTACGATCGGCGTGGTCGCGGGGTGGTGAGCGATGAGTGAGTCATGTGGTGAGCTGGTGGGAGCGATTGAGGCGGGTGGCACGAAGTTTATTTGTGCAGTTGGCGGGCGATCGGGCAGGGATTTGCTGGTGCGTCAGCAGTTTGCGACGGGGGCTGATCCTGTGCGGCTGATGGCTCAGGTGGTGCGGTGGTTTGGCGTGCAGCAGGAGCGTTGGGGTCGTCTGGCGGCGGTGGGAGTGGCGTCATTTGGTCCGCTGGATCTGCAGCCGGGGTCGGGGACGTGGGGCTGCATCACGACGACTCCGAAGCCCGGCTGGCAGTGTGCGGACCTGGCGGGGCCGTTGCTGCGGGGCTTTCCGGGCGTGCGACTGGCTTTGGATACAGATGTGAATGGGGCAGCGCTTGGTGAGCAGCGGTGGGGTGCTGCGCGGGGGCTGGAGGATTTTGTGTATGTGACGGTGGGCACGGGGATTGGTGGTGGTGGAATGTCCGGTGGGCGACTGCTGCACGGGTTGATGCATCCGGAGATGGGTCACATGCTGTTGCCGGGTGTGGCGGGGGACAGTTTTCCGGGAGTGTGTCCGTTTCATGGTCGGTGCTGGGAGGGATTGTGTTCGGGTCCGGCGATAGCGAAGCGGGCGGGATGTGCGGTGGAGGAGTTATCAGCGGATGACGCGGCGTGGTCGGTGACGATTCGCTGTATGGCTCAGGCGATGATGAATCTGACGTGTGTGCTTTCTCCGCGGCGGATTGTGCTGGGTGGCAGTGTGCGGAAGGCGGGCCGTCTGGGTGAGTCGGAATTCTTTCGGCGTCTGCGGCTGGAGACGGACGAGTTGCTGGCCGGTTATATTGGTGCTCTGAGTTTGCGGGCTGGGTGTCTGGAGGAGTATCTTGTGGCACCGCAGCTGGGGGATGATGCGGGAGTGTGTGGGGCGCTGGCTCTGGGGCAGGATGCGTTGTTGTGAGTGTGTCAGGGGTCAGGGGTCAGGGGTCAGGGGTTTCTGTTCATTTTTTTTGAGCTGTTTGTTTCGGTGTGAAGGGCTGACAGATGTATCGAATCTGGGTGGATGAGCAGCCATTGGACAGTGTGTTGCCGATGTTGTCGGGGGTTGCGGAGGTGGTGGGTCCGGGTGCGGATCTGGCTGATTTATCGCGTTGCGATGGTGCTTTGGATCCTGGTGCGCGGTGGGATGCAGCGAGGATGGACCGCGGTGATCGGTTGCGGGTGATTTCGCGGATTGGTGTGGGTTATGACAATATTGATGTGGGGGCAGCGACGCTGCGTGGGATTCAGGTCTGTTATACTCCGCATGGTCCCACGGTATCGACTGCGGAGCATGCGATTGCGTTGATTTTTGCGGCGGCGAAGACGGTGGCTTATGCGGATCGGGATGTGCGTGCGGGTCGCTGGCAGCGGGCATTTCGGACGGTGAAGGGGATGGAGTTGCGAGGTCGAGTGCTGGGTCTGGTGGGTGCGGGTCGGATCGGCATAGAGGTATCGCGGGTGATGCGGGCGGTGGGGATGCGTGTGCTGGTGTATGATCCGGCGTTGACAGCCGAGCGGGCTCGGGAGGAGTGTGTGGAGCGTGCGGGCAGTCTGGAGTCATTGTTATCGGCTGCGGACGTGGTGTCTTTGCATGCTCCTGCGACGACCGAGACTCGGCATCTGATTAATGCAGCGAGGCTGGCTTGGATGAGGCCGGGTTCGATTTTGGTGAACACAGCGCGGGGTGCTTTGGTGGACGAGCGGGCTCTGGCTGAGGCGTTGCGGAGTGGCCATCTGGCGGCAGCGGGTCTGGATGTTTTTGAGCGTGAGCCGGTGGAGGCGAGCAACCCGCTGCTGGATCTGGAGAATGTGGTGTTGACGGATCACATAGCCAGTCACACGTGGGCCGGTCATCATCGGTTGTATGAGATGGCGGTGACGCAGTTGCTGCAGGTGCTGCGTGGTGAGCAGCCGGACTGCCCGCTGAACAGTGTGTGACGAACTGTCTGATGGGCTGACGATGCCGCTGTGTCAAGCCGATTCGCACGAGGACAATCGCGCTGGATGCTTCGTGCCAGTTGGCGTATTTCCCTGATTCAATACTCCATTGCTGCCCGACAAAATGGGCATTGGAATGGGGCGATTGGAACAGCCGGCTGACGGCTGTCAGATGACGTTCAGTGGCCGCATCATTTCATTGTCTTCGTGATCGAGGATGTGGCAGTGCCACACGTAGTTGCCTTTGATGTCGAAGAGTGCTTTGATGACGGTGATGTCGCCGGGGTAGCAGACGACGGTGTCCTTGCGTCCGGTTTCATGAGGTTCCGGTGGCAGCATGGGGATGGCTGCAGCAGCGGTATTTGTCATTGCGGCCATATTTGCATGGCCTGATCGAACTGCATGGTGCCGAGCATACCCATGACAGGTCCGTTGAACGCCGGGCTGGAGGTGGATCCGATTTCGTTGAGGGACACTTTGCGGGTGACGGTTGAGGCGGGGAGTTTTGGAACAGCCGGCAGTTTAAGTTTTGCGACGGGCGTGCCGGTACTGCCAGTGGTTGACGGTACGGGTGGTGCATTTTTGTTTTTAACAGTCCTGGCCGTCGGGTCCCATGCGATTCGGAATTCCATCACCTGTCCGGTGGTGGCGGGGTCCGCGCTGACCATATCGGCCATGCCGCCGAAGGGAGCATCCGGGCCGAGGTTGAGCAGTTGAACTTTTGTGCCGACCGGCAGTGTTGAGAAGTCGATGATCACGTCGGCTCGTTCACCGGCTGCCAGCAGCAGCTGCGTGGACTTGACGACGGTGGGCAGGAAACCGCTGTCGCTGCCGATCTGGTGAAATGTCCCGCCGTTGGACAGTGTGAGAACGAGTGTGCGAGCACAGCAGCCGTTCAGCAGTCGGAAGCGATACTGGGATTTAAAGACATTCAGGTAAGGCCAGACTTTGCCATTGACGACCATGGCATTGCCGAAGAATTCGGGGTTCCAGACGGGGGGTACGTCAGTGGGGTTTACGGGGTCAGTGCTGCAGGGGCCGGTGTATCCATCGAAGTATTCCCGGGAGGTGGGGTAGAAGAGGCTGCCGTCGGCATTGAAGCAGCGGTCCTGGATGGCGAGCGGCACTTCGAAGGTGCCACGTGGCAGGTTGAGGGCAGTTTCGGTTTTATCGCGGAGGAGGTAGAAGCCGGCGAGTCCGGCGTAGACGTTGAGTCGGGTGGAGCCCATGGCGTGGTCATGGTACCAGAGTGTGGACGCGGGTTGATTGTTGTCGTAGATGTGGTCGCGGCTGCTGCCCGGAACGTACCAATGTTCGGGGAAGCCGTCATGTTCCGGGCGGGTGTGACCGCCGTGGAGATGTGTGATGGTGCGAACTTCGGGGTTAGGGGTATTGAGCATGTAGTTGTAGGCGCCATCGAGTGTGGGATCGATGGGGAGGAGGTGTTTTGTGGGCAGTGCGGCGGCGCGGGCGGACTTTGA
>Ga0209990_10000545_pt1 | contig 36952 bp, 38 predicted proteins | sample NOAtaG_6_FD_187304 | JGI IMG/M metagenome (GOLD analysis project Ga0209990, IMG submission 187304) | Freshwater lake microbial communities from Lake Erie, under a cyanobacterial bloom - NOAA_Erie_Diel5S_2200h metaG (SPAdes) (version 2) | ecosystem: Environmental > Aquatic > Freshwater > Lake ...
AAAAAATTAGCGGTTGAAAAAAGTAATGAGATCTTGTATCTTGAATACAACGCTGAAAGGGAGAATTTAAATCCTGATCAGTTTTGTTAGTTTATCTTGTCTGTAAGATCAAATCTTGACTTCTACACTTTAATTGCAGAACATACTCAGCATCCGACTCATCTTTTCTCTTTAAAAAAATTAAGCAACAGTTTTTTACTTTCCATTTCAGCTATGCCCCCATAAACCTCGGGGCGATGGTGGCAAGAAGCCGCGTTGAGAACGCGGGCGCCATTATCAACGCCACCGCCTTTGGGGTCATAAGCGCCAAAATATAGGCGTTTTATTCGGGCAAATGAAATTAATTGTGCGCACATGGGGCAGGGCTCAAGGGTTACGTATAGATCACAATCATTGAGAAATTTACTATTTAGAGATTGGCAAGCTTTTTGAATTACCAAAAATTCCGCATGGGCAAATGGTAAGTTTAACGTTTCTACTAAATTATGGGCTTTGGCTATAACTTCACCTTCATAAACAATAATCGCGCCAACAGGCACTTCATTTTTCGTATATGCTGCGGCCGCTTGCTCTAAAGCGAGAGCCATGAATTTTTGTTGGTTAGTCATCATCACTACGATAGCTGTACTCAGTGCGCTCATGCTGCTCTTGCGCGGTGATGCATAACGTAGCAATTGGTCTAGCTTCAAGGCGTTTAATTCCTATTGGTTTGCCAGTCTCTTCGCAGTAACCATATGAGCCATTTTCTATACGCTTTATAGCATCGTCGATTTTATCCATCAGCTTAAAATAGCGATTTGTAGTTCTTAACTCTAGGCCAGTATTTAATGCTAAACTAGCAACATCGCTTGGGTCTGGCTCTTTCCAGTTCTCATTGCGAAGTTTTTCAACAGTATGCCTTGATTCTGCTTCCAATTCTTGCCGCCATTCCTTTAGTTTGTGCTCAAAGTAAGTAAGCTGCATATCATTCATATAATCTTCATGTTCGTCTGGTTTATAGCCTTCTGGCAAAGAAATTTTTCTGCCTTCTCCCATAGTTATCCCCTTATCTTTTAATTCCCAATAAAAATATATAACTGTCAAAAACTATAATTGCAACAAAGCAATAATTTTTTTTCTTAACAAAGCTATGGCTGTTTAGTGCTTGAAATTCGTTTTTATTGATTTAGATAAGGGGCTTTGGCAAATATTCTCCTCAAAGAGCTAATTTCTCTTTTTTTTGCCACCCAGAAGAATTTTGAATGAAGTAATTAAATTGCAAAGAATCTTGCTGTTGCAGTTCTGCATATAATTTTTTAATTTGTGCTTTTTTCTCTATATCGTCTTGTTCGAACATTACGATCAGCTTTTCAAAGTTAATAAGGGGCTTTTGATAAGTAAGTGTGCATATTATATTGGCATTATTTAAATTATGATCGGCAGAGGTAGTAACCAAGAGGGGTTGTTCTTCTGGCATTGGGTCATCTTCTGTTGCATGAGGAAGGAAGGATAGCTGGGCAAATGTCCAGAGCAAGGCATCCATCTTTTGCATTGTGGATTTATCAGGGCAAACTAATAATATGCGGTTGGCCTTTTGGGTTATTATCTGCTCTAACAGCCTTGGTAATATTTTATCTAACGGTGAAAGTGTTAATTGGTAAAAATTAACTTGCATTGGGGTTGCTGCATCAATTATCATACCTGCAGAATATAGCAGTGAAAATAAAATGAATACAGTTAAAAAAGTCAAAATTGATAAATTAGCAATCGCCAACAATTTGCCGTTAGTAGTTATTGCAGGGCCATGCCTACTTGAGTCGAGGGAATTAGCACTGCATGTGGCGGAAAAAATGGTGGAAATAACCTCAGAATTGGGGATGCCCTACATTTTCAAAGCTTCTTTTGATAAAGCTAACCGCACTTCTATAAATAGCGCTAGGGGTGGGGATATTAAAGAATCTATGGCAATATTTGCGGAGATTAAGGAGAAATTTGGCTGCCCTATTTTAACAGATGTCCATGGGCCAGAACAGTGCGAGCAATTGGCGGAAGTGGTTGATGTTTTACAAATACCTGCTTTTCTTTGCCGGCAGACGGATTTGTTAGTTGCAGCAGCGCGCACAGGGTTGGTAGTGAATGTTAAAAAAGGGCAATTTCTTGCGCCTTGGAATATGGCAATGGTAGCGGAAAAAATTAGCAGTGCTGATAATCACAATATTATGTTCACTGAGCGCGGTGTTAGCTTTGGTTATAATACATTGGTAAATGACATGCGTTCATTACCAATTATGGCTGATACGGGCTACCCCATCGTATTTGATGCGACGCATTCTGTACAGCAGCCTGGTGCATTGGGTGAGCAGAGCGGTGGGGAACGCCGCTTTATTAGGCCTTTGGCCCGTGCTGCTGTGGCAGTTGGCGTCGCTGCTGTATTTTTAGAAACACACCCTAATCCAGCTACAGCGCCATCAGATAGCACCTGTATGTTAGAGCTTTCGCAGATGAAGCAATTATTAATAGAGCTCAAGAGCATTGACCAACTAGCCAAGCAATTTAACCAAGAGCTTGCTTTATGAGTAAAATGAAGGCGAAAGAAACTGGCATTAAAGATATTGTTGCTGTTAACCGCCGTGCTAGTTTTGATTATCATATAGAAGAAACTTTGGAGGCAGGCTTAGTGTTGCATGGCACAGAAGTTAAAGCGTTGCGCAGCGGAAAATCCAGCATTGCCGAAGCGCATGTTGATTATATAGGTGAGGAAATATTTTTACTTAATGCTCATATTCCTGAATATGGTAAGGCAGGGCGTTTTAACCATTCGCCACGGCGGCCACGCAAGTTGCTCTTACATAAACGCCAGGTGAAGAAATTGTTTGGCTTGGTTAAAATAAAAGGGATTGCCCTTATCCCTTTAAAAATATATTTTAATCAGCGCAATATAGCCAAAGTAGAGGTAGGGCTTGCAAAAGGTAAAAAACAACACGATAAACGCGAATCAATAAAAGAAAGGGAGTGGCAACGCAAAAAAGCTAGAGCTCTCCATCTTGATACTTGATGCTGATTCTTGTTTGCACTCGAATATCTGCATATTTATTATTATCTTGCGCTTGATTTAAATACTTTAAGTATTGCTAGCAGGAATAACTTATGCATTTTGCAAATTTTCACTTGACTTTTAACAGGAATTTTAATAAAACATGTCAGCGTTATTGTGTACAGTGGTTATGGCTGTTTAACGTATGCTTTAGTTATGTATAGGAATTTATAAAATGTTTGCAGTTTTAGAATCTGGAAATAAGCAATATTTTGTTTCAGTTGGTGATGTTATTAAGACTGAGCGCTTAGATGGCGAAGTTGGCCAGCTTGTTTACCTTGATAAAATTTTGGCTCTTGGTGATAAAATTGGCGCCCCTGCTATCAATGGCGTGAAAATCGCAGCGGAGATTTTAGAACAAAAGAAGACGGATAAGGTGATCGTATTTAAAAAGAAACGTCGCCAGAATTATCGCCGCAAAAAAGGGCATAGGCAGAATATTTCTGTGTTACGCATTAAAGAAATAATTGAAGGATAATAAGCGCTGTGCATTGAATTGGCGCTTGAATAAGTGAGGAAAAAAAATGGCAACGAAAAAAGCTGGTGGTAGTTCCCGTAACGGAAGAGACTCGATTGGAAGAAGATTAGGGGTGAAAAAATACGGTGGTGAAGCTGTAATCCCTGGTAATATAATAATCAGGCAGCGCGGCACTAAGTTTCATCCTGGTGCTGGTGTCGGCATGGGGAAGGATCATACTATCTTTGCTGATGCTGTTGGCACTGTTAAATTTAGCCGTAAGGCCGCTAACCGTGTATTTGTTTCGGTTGTGTAATACGCTAGTGCAATCAATTCGCATTTGGGCAAGCAAAACTTAAAATCCGATTGCGAAGCTGAATTTGATTGCTAAAGTGGATAAAGCTGGCTTTTATGCTGATAAATAAAAGCTAGTTTGTAGTTTTGTTTTTTTAGGGGTCTGTAGCTCAGGTGGTTAGAGCGCACGCCTGATAAGCGTGAGGTCGGAGGTTCAACTCTTCCCAGACCCACCATCCCCTTATCATTAACCCTTTTTATAAGAAGTGTTTACAGCATTATTCAAGTAGTTTAATTTGAGGTTTGCAGTAAGAGCCGAGTGAAATTACAATAGTTGTGATATTTGAATATTATTTACAAATGATATTCCTACATACTTATACATAAGGTTATCCTTATGACATCTTTTGTTATCCGAATGGGTTTTATGCTCGGAAATAAAGCCCTTGAGCTTCAATAATGTGTGCAATTTACACACCATTCTTGCCTAAAATATAACTGATCAAATTATATTTATATCAGCTCTAATATTGTATGAATAATGGACTAAGATTCGCTTAATCTATATTGGCTTTTGTAAGTATCTTCCAAAAGCTTAATCGCCGAATTTAACATTTCTCGCTTAGAATATGTTACTTGTTTGGCTTTTAACTGCATTTCGTTGCGAATACTTTTATTTGTTAATAATAATGATACAGCCTCTACTAGCTCTTGCTGGTTTTGCACTTCAATAATAGCGTTAGCTGCTTTAAGGGCGGCAATATTCTCGATAAAATTAAACGTGTGTGGCCCTGTAATTAAAGCACAATCCAGCCTTGCAGGCTCCATAATATTCTGCCCACCATGCTTAACAAGCGAACCTCCTACATACACAATATCTGCAAGCCTGTATAATATACCTAACTCGCCAATTGTATTGGCGATATAAACATCAGTTTGGGAATTGATTTCTTCACTAAGTGAACGCAAGGAAGATATGAGGTTATTTTTGTGACAAAGGGCTTGTATCTCATCACCCCTTGCAGGATGGCGGGGCGCTATTATAGTCAAAAGGCTGGGGTATTTAAGGTGCAATTCTTTATGCGCTGCTAAAATAATTTCCTCTTCGCCGCCATGAGTACTGGAAGCAAGCCATAGCACTCTGCCTTTACAAGCAAGTTGCAATTCTGCTAACAGCTCTTCGTTAGCAGGTAAGGGTAGTGCCGCTTCTTTAATATTGCCAAAATTATGGATATTTTTACCGCCTAGTTGCGCATACTTATTTTTATCAAGCTCACTGCTGGCAATTATTAAGTCAAAAGACTTTACCATAGCCTTAACTACAGGTAGGAGTTTTTGCCATAAGTGATAAGATTTATCAGATAAGCGTGCATTTAATAGCACGGTAGGGCAGAATTTTTTCGCAGTCAGTACAAGATTTGGCCATAATTCTGATTCAGTAAATATAGCAAGATCGGGATGCCAATAAGTAAAAAATTTACGCGCAATATAATAACTATCAACAGGGGCGAATTGATGAATGCAATTTGCCAAATTCTGTTTAGCAAATATTTGCGCAGAAGTAACTGTTACTGTTGTGACTAAAAATTTTACCTCGGGCCACTTTGTTTCCGCTTCTTTTAATAAAGGTAGAATTGCCAAGAATTCTCCCACGCTTGCAGCATGAATCCAAAATAACTTCCCTTGCGGCCTAGATAAGGTCCATTGGCCAAATTTTTCTTTGTATCGCTGACTATTTTCTTTTTGCTTTGATAGCCGAAGTATAAAATACAATCTTATTAATGGTAATGCAAAAAAAGAAACAACTTGATATAGTTTTATTAACATAAATTTCATTGAAAGAGGTTAATTCACTTGTAACTCTGCATGCTCCGCCTTAGCAACCATTACTTCTTCTAAATCATCCCTTATCATGTCAAGCGGCGGCGAAATTTCAATATATATGCGGCCAAATGGCAAAGGTATAAGAAATTTATCCCATGTGCTTAGCACAATTTTACGGCTGTATGCTACGCTTAAAACCAGTATAGGTAAATTTGTTTTAGCGGCTATGGCAACAATATTTCCCCCTACCTTATAACGTGGGCCGCGCGGGCCATCAGGTGTAATAGCCACCCTTTGCCCCTCTCGCAATGCTTTTAGCACTCCCCTGATCGCCGTTAATGATTGGCGGTTACTAGAGCCAAATATAGTTTTATGCCCATAACGCTTAAGGCATTCTGCTAAAAAAATACCGTCCTTATGATTTGAAACTACAGCGTTAAATGCGCCATAACGACTCATAAAATAGGGCATGATCAATATATGCGCATGCCATAAGCTTACTATACAAGGCTGGTTACATTTTAGGATTTCTTTTGCATTGTCTGAAATTTGATAGTTAACCCTACTTGTAACCCATGTAAACAATACATAAATCTTTGCAAAATAGCTCGCTAGTATAGGCAAAAAACTAATATTTTTTATTTTTTTCCACCCAAGCATTAATGGCAACTTAAAATGGCATTTGCAACATTTCAGGGGCAAGGCCTATTTTATTCATTTCTTCTTGCACGCGGGCATCGCCATTTTGCTTGGCGTTATTGCAGGCAAGAACGATAAAATCTTCTAAATCTTGTACTAATTCTTCGATAGGTTCATTATTCGCACTTTTCAGAATGCTAGGATCAATCTCAACTTTTTTAAATTCCCCTTTGCAGGTAGCCGTTACCTTTACCGCCCCACCAGCGGCAACTCCTGTGACCTCAATTACTTCTAAGCTTTGTTGAAGCTCCTGCATTTGCTTTTGCAAAGCTTGCGCTTGTTTCATCATCTGCTGAATATTCATATATTTTTACTCTTCTAGTTAATCGTTAATGTGTTACTTTGATATCAGCAATTTCGGCATCCGTAAAGTGATTTAATATATTTTGGACTAATTGACTATTAGTCAATTGATCTTTTTTAAATTGCAATTCACTTTTCTCCGATTCGGCAACGGATGTAGCGTCTGCTGGGCGTTTATCAAGCTTTATAAACGTCCACTCCTTGTCAGCAATCCTTGGCATAAACTGCTTGAGTTGTTGCAATAGATTGGCTGGTGCTTCAGGAGCTAAATATAATTCAATACTTCCTTGTTGGAAATTCCCCGCGACAACATGGTTTTTCAGGTTGTGATAAAGCAATGGCTCATCATGTTGCAAACAGCTATTTACAATTTCTGCAAAAGAGGATAATTGCTTGGTGGTTTGATTTAAACCACCAGAACTTTGCTCAAGCTTATACAAAATTGACTCAGGAGTTTCGCCAAAATTAGCGTGCATTATCCTAATTATTAACATTTCCAAGCTATTAAAAGGTGAAAAAGATTTTTGCACTTCCTCTAAGCCAGAGCTCAGCATTTGCCACGATCTAGCAAGGAATATAGAATCAAGCTGCAGAGCTAACTCTTGTACCATTGTTTTATAACTTTGCGGCACGGTTACTAATTCATCATCTGCAATAAATTTCAGCTTAGATACTATATAGGTAATTGCCAGCAATTCTTGGACAATAATCGCTGGGTCGCCACTATTATCATATATGTTCTGAGCAATTAACAAAGCTTTTTTAATATCCCCTTTGACCATTGCGTTATAAAGTTCATAGATGCGGCCTATATCAGAAAGCCCTAGCATAGATCGCACTCCTTCAGCCGTTATTTTTCCCCCTTGCAAAGAAAGAGCTTGATCAAGCAATGAAAGACCATCTCGTACTGAGCCAGCTGCACAGTTGGCAATTATGGTTAATGCTTCTGGCTCGGCATAAAAACCTTCTGCTTGTACAACTTTGGTGAAATAATCTGTTAAGTCCGTCAATGCTATGCGTTTTAAATCAAAACGCTGGCAACGAGAAACAATGGTAACTGGTATTTTTTTAAATTCAGTGGTTGCAAAGATGAATTTAACATGCGCTGGTGGCTCCTCCAAAGTTTTTAACAGCGCATTAAATGCGCTAATTGAAAGCATATGTACTTCATCAATTATATATATCTTATAACGGCCTGAGGTGGGGCGGTATTTAGTATCTTGTATTAACTCCCTAATATCATTTACCCCAGTATTGCTTGCTGCGTCAACCTCCCGTACATCAGGGTGTTTATCTTCACTAATCATGCGGCAATTGATGCATAAATTGCATGGTTCGACGTTATTGTTCCCCTTGCCATCTTCGCCAATGCAGTTAAATGATTTGGCAAAGATGCGAGCAGTTGTGGTTTTTCCTACGCCCCTGATTCCTGTTAACAAATATGCATGCGCCAGCCGGCCAAGGTTAAAGGCGTTGGCAAAAGTTTGCGCCATAACATTCTGCCCAATAAGTTCAGAAAAATTTTGCGGCCGGTACTTGCGCGCCAAAACCTTATAGGCCTTGTGCTCATCATTGCCAAATAAACTCTCTTGCACCGCAGACATTTAACAATACCTTTACTAGATAAATATGAAATCACCTGCGGCAAGATTATTAGGGGTGTAAGCTGATGTCAATGCTTAATAACGTCATTTATGCCTATATGCTTACATTCCCACCTTTTATTTCTAACCCAATTTTTGTGATGCTGGACTGCGTAAAATATAGATTATTCCCCTTTTTCACTAATTCGCTAGTAGATTGGTTGAAGTACTGTAGGTTGGTTGTCGAATTTTTGCTATCTAAAGAAAAACCTGGTACTTTAAAGTTTGCAATGCCACCGGATTGTTTATAACCAGCTTGTACGGCCGAGTATTGCGACGCAGCAAAGTTTTGCCCTTTTTTCGATAACTGTAATATATTAGATTGGCTCAAAGTGAAATTTAAATAGCCGTCTTTAACCGTGGCTGCAACATTAGGCGAAACACCGCCTTGCTTCAAGCTATTCAGAAAAGAACCTGCTAACCCATTAAAACTATTGGTGAATTTATTTGATAAATTCACCTGCGGCACTTTAGGCCCGCCAAAAATGTAATCCTTAACTGATTGAAGCGCCTTGTTTGGTGCAGGTGAAAGGTCAACTCTGCCGCGCCCTACTCCCCCTATAAAATTTATACTCATTGTATCCCCCTGTATAAATTGGTAGCTTATAATATAATTATAGGCATATTTCTCATATTATTGCAAATAATTTTAGTATTTATGCAAATTATTCTTTATAAAGTCCATAATCTTTAAGGAGAGGGGTGCTGCGCTTTGTGAGCCCCACTTGCCATGCTCGACAATAGTAGCGATGGCAAATTTAGGTTTATGATAAGGGGCAAAGCCTATAAATAAACCATGATCATCTATTTTATTGCCGTCTGAAATGGAGGCAACCTGTGCTGTACCAGTTTTGCCTGCAACAGCAAAATCCTGATAAGGTAAATGATAGCGAAATCCTGTGCCTTCTGGAGAATTTAGACTGTTATACATGCCATTACGTACAATTTTCAGCCAACTATTGTTTATATTTAGATCAAGAGCTGTATCTAATAAGTTAGTGCTTAACATACTTGGTATAACTAGCTTTCCCGAAGCAATTCTGGCGACCATGGTTGCTAACTGCAAAGGTGTTGCTAATGTATAGCCTTGGCCAATGATGGAATTGACCGTATCCCCAATTGTCCAAGGAGTGCGGAATTTTTTGCGCTTCCATTGTTTATCTGGCATTAAGCCGCATGTTTCAAAAGGCAATTCTATATTAGTACAACTGCCTAAGCCTAGTTTAGTGGCTGTTTCATGCAACTGTTTGATAGTGATGCGGCTTGCCATATGGTAATAATAAACATTACAAGATGCGGAAATTGATTTGCTTAAGTCTACTATTCCATGCCCGCCACGCTTCCAGCAATGAAAAACACGATTGCCAACCATATACTCGCCACTGCAAAATACTTTCTGAGATGGATCAATGCCAGCACCTAATAACGCTAGGGCGGAAATCGGCTTCATAGTTGAGCCTGGAGGGTAAGCAAAAGATATAGCTTTATTTATCAATGGGCTATCAGGATTGTTTATTAGCAACTTCCAATCATCATTGCTTATACCATTAACAAATAAATTGGCATTATAACTTGGCGCAGATATCATAGCGAGAACTTTACCAGTTTCAATGTCAAGTACTACAACGCTGCCTTTATTATCCCCTAAAGCTTCATAGATGAAATTTTGCAGATCGAGATTCATCGCCAGGTAAACATCTTGACCTTTTATACTGGGTTGTGTCTCAATATTGCGGATTTTACTTCCTAAAACATTAACTTCGACTTTATTAATGCCAGGCTTACCTTGCAGGATTTTTTGGTATTGTTTTTCAATGCCATTTTTCCCTATCTTCGCATCAAAACCCCGCATATCTTGAAAATTCTCCAGCTCCTTAGCGTTAAGGCTGGCGACATAGCCAATAATATGTGTTGTTATGTTTTCATAAGGATAATAACGCATTGATGCGTTAGTAATAATTACTTCTGGAATCAGATAAGAAAAATTGCTAAGTTTCGATATTTCTTGCCAAGTTAAATCTGTTTTTAATATTATAGTATGATTAGGCAAGAAATTAGCTTTAACACGAGTAATGGCATTACTATCGATATAATTTTCGTCATTCATTATCTTGCCAATTTTTTGTACTATACTGGATAATTGCTCCAATTTCGATATTTGCACTGATAGCTGGTACGCAGAGCGGTTGCCAGCAATCAATTTGCCATCTGCAGAAAAAATATTGCCTCTTATTGGCGGAACTAGGTCAATATGAATACGGTTCTTATCCGATAGCAGGGCATAACGCTTTTCTTCTATCACCTGCAGGTAATAATAACGAGCGGTTAACCCAGTTATTGCTAGGCCTTTTAATAGCCCTAGGGCGAATGCCCGCCTACTAAATAGTTTTAATTTTTTATTTTCTTCCCGCATTTATTTAATTCTTCAAAACCAATAATTCGATTAACTCGCTAATATCATTAGGAAGTGGTGAATGTAAAGATATGTTACTACAAGTAACAGGATGAGTGAATTCTAATTTATAGGCATGCAAGGCTTGCCGTGGAAAATTCATAATTTTTTGTATTACTTCCTTTGCATAGCTATTAAGATTAAAATTTAAGTGGCGGCCATAAACTTGATCGCCAACTATTGGGTGCTTTATATGCTCCATATGCAAGCGTATCTGATGAGTGCGACCAGTTTCAAGCTGGCATTCAACCAAAGATAAATTTTCAAAAGATTTCTTTATGGTATAGTGAGTTACGGCTCGCTTGCCCTTAGTATGGTTCACCGCCATACGCACGCGGTCATAAGGGCAGCGATCGACAAGCGTTTCCACCTTTCCATACTTATTACTAATATTACCATAAACTAATGCTAGGTAGTGCCTTTTAATCTCGCGCTTAGCAAGGGCTCTAGATAGTTTATAAAGTATGCTTTCATTTTTAGCTATCAACAATAGCCCTGATGTATCTCTATCTAATCGATGAACCAAGCCCAAGCGGTTTAATCCTTTGTATTGCGCCAAGTTAGAGCTGTAATAAAAAGCCAGCCCATTGATTAAGGTATCTTCATGATTTCCTGCGCCTGGATGCACAGTTAACCCAGATTGTTTATTGATAACCAGCAAATATTCGTCTTCAAAAACGATATCTAGAGATATTTGCTTAGGTTTTATTGCGCTATCTTCGTTATGTTTTCCATGCGTGATGGATAAATAGCATTTTTCATTTATTTTCAGCTTATAATCTGGGTTAGTAATCGCCGAGCCGTCTATTAGTAACGCACCTGATTTTATAGCTTCCTGCAGCTGCCGCCTTGATATATCTGTACATTTAGATGATAAAAATTTATCAGCTCTTATACCTTTCTCGTTCTCGCTAACAATAAACTCATATTCAGTTATCATGGAAATACTATCTTGCTTTGCTAATCTCTAAGCTATTGGGTATAGCATAAAAAAGATGAGAAAAAAGCAAAATGTTACTGGTGGAGGGAGTGGGATTCGAACCTACGAACGCTTGCGCGGGCAGATTTACAGTCTGCTGCCTTTGACCACTTGGCTATCCCTCCACAAATGAGGACGTTACACTTAAGAAAAACAAAATGCCTTGAGTGCACGAAAATTATGCGTCCGCATTTCAACACATTTTAACTTCATATGCAAGCTTTTTATTCGGCATGGCAATTAAACTTCCGCGAATTCGTTAGAATTCGCAAAGCCGCAGCCTTGAGCCGAAGGCCGAGCCGCAGGCCAGCATGGGCTTCCCTCTTTTCTGACTTCAATCGCATTTGCTTAAAAGCAATTACCTTCATTGGCGAGCAGTATATAACTACAATTCATCGTGCGGGGTTTGCGGGTGCTCTGATGCAAAGGATTGGCCGTTTTCTATATAATCACCGCATACTTGTTGATATGAGTTTAATACATCGGTATTTAATGGAGTTATAAAATTCTTGCTCAATTGTGTTGCAAAGAATTGACAATCCTCTTTGAAATCAATGTCGTGTGCCTTTTTAGTGTGGATTATATTTAGCTTATTTCCTAATATTAGATTATCAACATATGATAAGAAAAATGTATGATCTTCTAAATTTCCATCATACAATGCACGCATTCCTTTCAAAGAGTTATGTGCTTTAGTTAGCACTGATAACTGCTCTATTGCGGGATAATTATATTTATCATTATTTATGCGCGGATGTAGGTTTGCTATTTTCCCTAACGCAAGTTTGCAAGAATGCTGCAAACTGTAAAAATGAAAATCATTTAATTTGCAATTGATTTGATTAGATGCCTTGGTTAGATCAGAGCTTTCTTCGCATATCCCCCCATAAAGCGCTAAGCTCTTTTGCAACAACCATTCCATTGAAAGAAAACCATCAAGTAAATCATTGTACAAATCTTTTGACCACTTTAAGCTGTCACCATTTAATTTATCATTTATCACCTTCAAAAGAGCTGAATGTCGATTAGCGAGATAGTCATTTTGTTGTAACAATATGATTATAGCAGAATTTAAAGATGAATATGCATTCATTGCTAATTTTTCCACCAGATGAGTAAAATTATTAGGCATTAAGTCTGTAAAATCTTTTTCATACCTATTGCCAAGCATTTCAAATTGCCACGCGGTGTAGAAAAAATGATTTTTGCTGTTTTTTTCTGTTTCGGGGAAGTATATTTTCAAATACTCCATAAAGAGGTTTGCGTCTATGTCCTCTGCTAAGAGTTGTTGTATTGCTTTTTCATGAAGTTCTTTTGCTCTAACATTTCTATCATTACCAGCATAAAGGCGCGAAAGGAATTCATTAAAAAGTGGCTCATGTAAATTTGCTATATTCTGTTGCATAACATCTTGCATATAATTAAATTTTTCAATTTGTATATTGCTAAACCAATAAGGGGTCATTAATATTTCTGGCTTATATAAATCATGTTTTTTCCAGAAATCTAAGGAGAATTTTTTTGATTGCTCAATGATGTAGCTATAAATACTTTGATTTTTAGTATACTTAGCAGTTGAATGAAAAATATCTTGATAATACTGCTCAGTTGCATCAGGTAAAGAAGGTAAGAAAATATTTGCTGAGTAAGTTAGGTCAATGGCTAAATCATAACTCTTTAACAAATCAGTTACACTGCTATTTTTTCCCCATAAAGGTAAATTTTTGATTAATTCAGGTATGTAGTTAATACTGATAGAGCTAACCAATACTTCTTCCCAACTGCTTGGCTGGATAAGAAAATAATCATCTAAGTAAAGCGTTTCAATTTTCGACTTATCCGTGTCATTATAATTAGTTATCATCTTATTATATACTTTAGCTTTTCTATTCATTTCTTCATTTCTTTTTTCCGCAATTTTACTAATTTCTTGGGTTACATAATCATATACTTGCGCCATAATGCTGTTAGTATAACCCGCAGTGCTATTATTAAATTTAGCTTTATTTTCCTCAATGAAGAACCTTTGCAACTCTTTTAGCAATTCCATGTTCTGGCCAGTTAGGGCTTTGCGCAAATTGAGCTTATCTACATTAACCTTTGGCGAGCTATCATCGCTGTTTTTATTTAAAAAATCCCTTAATTTTTTTTCATCTAAATTATATGGCACATAGAATGAACAAAACTCAACAAGCTTTTGGTTTAATTTCTCTAATGAGTTGATGACTTCTTTGATTATTTGGCGCTGGTTAGCCGTAAGATTGTTATGCTCAAATTTGAAGTGCTTTAAGGAATACTCTACTTTTTGTTGCTGCTTGATAGTGATATAATCAGCAAGCAATCTTGCTGTATCCAAATCATACTCTGTATGAGTAAATGCGAGCTTTAATTCATCTAATAGATGCTCAGTAATTGCGAAACTAGCGTTGTCTTTCATGGCAAGAACAGCATCAAAAAATCGCTTTTGTTCAGAGCTTGGAAGGCTGGAATTAGCTATATAGCTAATTGTCTTTAACATCCAGTTGATATTGTTGTATCCAGAATCTGCAATGGCTTGGTGAATTTTTTGAATTAAATCAGATTTGTAATTCGGTATGTTATACCTTATAAATGCTGCCAGATCATTGCTTTCTTTAGAAGTAAGAGAGTATTGCGAGGTTGTCCTTATATCGCATAAAATACTATTGTATATCCATACTTGCTCTTGATTTAAGCCTGATAACTCAAAATAAATAGATTTAATAGCTTGATATCCAGCATACGAGATCGCTGGGATAGTTAGAGCATTATATGCTTGTAAAATCAAAGGGCGGGTATATATGTCATAGAAGAATTGGATGGTTGTAGACAAGGTGTAAGGGAGCGGTGTATGTCTGGCAGTATTATCTTGATACATGGGCGTAAAGCATAAAGCTAAAAGTCCGCCTGACGCAATCTCTAACGCTGCATAAAAGCTCTCATCACTAAGCCATGCTTTTGTTGTGTTTGAGCCAGTATTATAAAACGCCCCTCGAAGTAAGTTTGCACCGACAAAAATCGAATATATACCGCCACCTTTGAAAAACGGTGAATAATTGTTTTGCAAATCATTTCCTCTCAATTTTAACTTTTCTAAAGCTGATTTAACCAATTCTGCCGCTCCTGCACCTGCTCCAAATGTCGTGGTTAGATAAAAAGCCACATTAGTAGCCCCTTTCCCATCAATAGTAAGGGAAGGCCAAATATTCCCTGCAAGACAAGCAAATTCAGTACTTACTTTATTTGCTTTTACATCATCTTTTTGATTCATGTCAACCTCCTAATTTATATAAATTTATCGTTTTTCTTGAACTGTTCTCCTAGTTGTATTAGCAGGATATCATCTTGACAGTTCTAGGACAACTAAAAAGTTATTGAATAACTAAGTATTGCTTTATTATAGATTGTAAATAATGTTGTTTTTAGAGGCTTGATCACTATTTGTGGTTAATATATATTAACTTGTTTAGGGATGATGTGTGCAAAATATTAATAATATAAAAAGCCGAGGATTGGTATAAGATGCTTCTCTTTAAAAACATAGTTGATTGCAATAAATTCACTATCCAAATTTTGAAATTATGTTAATATAAATGAAGATGGTGATTTATGAATGAGGATAAATTTACAACATGGTTGAATTTGCGTTGCCAAGAAACTCACAAGTGAAAAAAGGGAAGGAGCATAATTCCGTAAATGCTTCAAAAAGCAATAAGGTATTTAAAATTTATCGTTATAATCCAGACTCTGGAGAAAACCCGGCTGTAGATACTTATCATATTGACCTTGAGAACTGCGGGCCTATGGTACTTGACGCATTGTTGAAAATTAAAGATGAAATTGACAGTACCTTAACATTCCGTCGCTCCTGCCGTGAAGGCATCTGCGGTAGTTGCGCGATGAATATTGATGGCACAAATACATTGGCATGTACCAAATCTATAGATTCCATTTGTGGTGATGTAAAAATATATCCGTTACCACATATGGGCGTTATCAAAGATTTGGTTCCTGATCTAAGCCATTTCTATGCGCAATTGGCTTCTATTAAACCTTGGATGCAAGCAAAGGCTGCGCCAGGCAATAAGGAGAGATTACAATCAGAAGAAGATAGAGAGAAGCTAGACGGTCTTTATGAATGCATTTTATGCGCCTGCTGCTCTACCAGTTGCCCAAGTTATTGGTGGAATGGCGATCGTTACTTAGGCCCAGCCGTTTTATTGCAAGCTTATCGTTGGATTATTGATAGTCGTGATGAAAGCACTGGCGAACGCTTAGATGAATTAGAAGACTCATTTCGTCTATATCGCTGCCATACCATCATGAACTGCGCAAAAACATGCCCAAAAGGCCTAAACCCTGCCAAAGCAATTGCTGAAATAAAAAAATTAATGGTTGCCAGAGCGCAGTAAAACGTGTTAAATGCAAAAGCATGAATCTTGGGCATTTTTTATGTATATGTTAGGTACGCCAATAAGAAAAATAGCAGTTATCTTTTTAACCATAGCTACAGTAGCTAGCTGCAAGAATAATAAAACTGATGATGTTGTTAGCGCCGATCCTGAGCAATTATTTCAGCAAGGTGTGCAACAAGTAATCAAGCATGATTATAAAGATGCGGTTGAAACTTTTGAGACGATAGAGAGAGAGCATCCAGCCAGTTCATACGCTGCGGAAGCTAATATCCGCCGCATATATACGCATTATCTACGCGGTAAGTTTGATGATGCAATCATCGCCGCAGAAGACTTTATAAAGCAATACCCAGCTCATCATAACATCGATTATGCTTATTATATGTTAGCATTATGCTATTATGATCAAATTGTTGATATTACCCGAGATCAAGAAAATACCCTCAAAGCAATCGATGCCTTATTGGAAGTTAAGCAACGCTTCCCAAATTCTACATATGCGCGCGATGCTAGTTATAAATTAGATTTGGCCTACAGCAACCTCGCAGGTAAAGAAATGGAAGTAGGGTTTTTCTATTTGAAACAAAAGAATTATACAGCTGCAGCAGCTAGGTTTGCAGCAGTCATCAATAATCCTAATTATGAAAGAACTGTCTTTGCCCCTGAGGCTTTATATAGGTTAGTTGAAGTTAATTATTTAATGGGCTTGACTGAGGAAGCCAAGAAATATGCAGCTGTTTTAGGTTATAATCACCCTGGTAGCCGCTGGTATCAACGCGCGTATGATGTTCTAAATGGCCAGATAAACAATTATAACCATCCCCAATAAATATATTTGATAGAGTTTTAATGATAGATGTTTTTAAGAGAGTCCTGCCAATAGATTGGGGAAAAATATATTTTATTGGCATTGGCGGCATTGGGATGAGTGGCTTGGCGGAAATATTGCATAACTTAGGTTATAAAGTTTGTGGATCAGACTTAAAAGAAAGTTACGTGACCACGCGCTTACATAAACTAGGTATATCAATTTCTTTTAATCAACAAGAATTAAGCGCAGATTCTATAGGTGTTGTTGTGAAATCAACAGCTATTGCGGATGATCATCCTCAATTAACCAAAGCAATACAAGCGGGGATACCAGTTATAGATAGGGCGCAAATGCTAGCTGAACTCATGCGCCTTAAATATTCTTTGGCCGTCTCTGGTACGCATGGAAAAACTACTACCACTTCAATGATTGCCCATATGTTGGAATCAGCAGCCTTAAATCCCACTGTAATTAACGGTGGGGTGATTAACAAAGTTGGAACTAATGCATATTTCGGCAGCGGCGATTTTTTAGTTGCAGAAGCCGATGAATCTGACGGTACATTTATTCGCTTGCCAATTTATGCAGCAGTTATTACTAATATTAATCCTGAACACTTATCATATTACAAAACCTTTGATAAAGTTAAGGATGCTTATTTGCAATTTATTCATAATATTCCTTTTTATGGTTTTGCCCTCGTGTGCTTTGATTGCCCTACAGTGCGTGAAATTGCGGGGCATGCTAAGAATCGCCACATTATAAAATATGCTATAGAGTGCGATGCCGTAGATTTAAAAGCTCATAATATTCGCTATCATAACGAGGGGGTTTTATTTGATGTATTGCTTTCCCCCAGCATAATAAAACAAAAAAAACTTAATTATAGTGAGCTCAAAAATGTAAAGCTAGGCGTGATTGGTAATCATAATGTGTCAAACGCACTAGCGGCAATCGGATCGGCCATTGCTCTTGGCATCCAGCCAGAGATCATTTGCACATCATTAGCTAATTTTTCTGGGGTAAAGCGCCGTTTTACTAAAGTGGCTGAAATTAATGAAGCAATGATTATCGATGATTATGCCCATCATCCCGTTGAAATACGCGCTACATTAAGCGCAGCTAAAACTTTAGCAGCACGACAAAAGGGTAAAGTAATAGCGATTATGCAACCGCACCGTTATACCAGATTTAATGATTTATTTGGCGATTTTACACAAGCTTTCAATGATGCTGATCAAGTTTTTATAACCCCTGTTTATGCAGCTGGCGAATCGCCTATTGGTGAGGCATCTATAGAAAAATTAGTTGCCATCTTAACCCAACAAGGTAAGCAGGCATTTGTTTTATCTGATTTATCAGAGGCATATAATCTAATCTCTGATAATGCGCAAAAAGGGGATATCGTACTATTTTTAGGTGCAGGAGATATAACTAATTATGCAAATAATTTATTCTCTTAGGACTAGTCTTTATATGCAGCTAAAAATTTTTATAAACGCCAGTATCGAGATCCAGAAATTACCACTAAGCTATTGCTATCTATCCATTGTTATCATTTCCGTATTACTTGCTTTTTATTAAGGATGCTGGGGTTATAAGTTCTTGCCAATGATTTTTGTTGAATACTAGAAGCGAGCTCATACTTGCAAGCCATATTAACATTCCAGACTTAGGCTTTATAATTTTCCAATTCCCTTGATATAAAATGATATCATCAGCTGTGATTGAAGGCAAAATTTGTTGCCAGCTGTCCAGCTTATCTTGCGGGGCTAAATAAATATCCCCATTTTGTGGATCGGCTGGAATGGTATATTGCTCAGCTGACAGCGCCTGTGCACCAAATAAATAATCTATTTTTTCAAAAGCTTCATTTATAGTAAACTCTTTACGCATCTGGTTTTGCGCTAAAAAAGGGATTCCCCACCTTGATGTGCAGTTCTTCATATAATTTTTCGATCGGATTTGTCTTAAAAAAATTATATTACTTATACATCCCTCTGCACAGCCCGATACTAACCTTTCTTCATTTTTTTACTCATATCCTCTAGATAGGTCGAGATATAATTCAAATTATCCGCAAGAGAGATTTCCTTTTGTTTATCGCCTAATTGCGCATTGAGCTCCTCTATTTCATCCTGCATTAAGATCATTGATAAAATAGCCACTTTAAGATCGGGCGCAGTTGGTGGCAATTTTAAATTGCAAGCTCGTGCGTCTACTTTTTTCGCTAATCCTTCTACTTTTTGTGCATCTTCGCAAACAATAGTATGCTGCGAACTGCGAAATTTTACTTTAACTGTTGCCATGTTTTTGCCCAATAAAGTTTTTTAATTCGCTTATCGATAAACTTATTTCCTGCTGCACTGCATTAGCATCGCTGTTTGCGGGCTCTAATACAGTAACCGATGATGGAGATGGCTCAATGACTTTTACCGATGCCCTTTCAGCGCTTAATTCGCGCAAGCGCGCTATAAGCTGCTGATTCTCTTGCTCCAGAATTTTACAGCGACCTTTGAAATGGCGTAATTCAACCATCCGCGCTTCAATAAGTTCTTCTAAATTCAATAAACTATCTTTTAAGCGTTTTTTTGCGTTTTCTAAATGATTCATCTTAATATCAAAAACTTGTGGAATGAAAATAGTTTGGAGTATACACTCTAACTCATAAATATACTTTCGGTAAAGTAATAATTGGTTATCTATGTTTGATTTTTCTTTTGCGGAGTTTTCAGTCGTAGTTATTGTAGGTGTTATTATGCTAGGGCCGCATGAAATGATTAGTATAATCAAGCAATTGCGTCATAAATACAATGATTTTCAACAATGGCTACAAAGCTACTGGCATAATTTGGAAACTGAATATATAAAAGATTTGAATGATAACTGGCAACAAACCTATGATATCGAAGAAGTGTTGAGCAAAATAGAAGAAGCGCAGCTGCGCCAATTAGTTAAGAAAGAAGATGGAATATCAAAAGCAAATCAAAAAAATGCCGCTTAAAGCGCATTGGTTGGAACTGCGTTACCGTATTATATTTTGTGCCATTTTTTATGCCGTAGTATTGGCTTGTTGTATGTTTTATGCAGCAGATATTTATTATCTATTACTTAAGCCATTAACGAAAATTATGTCAACCGATATTACTGCAAGAAAGCTAATTTTTACCAGCCCTGGCGAAGCTTTTTTTAGTTACATGCGCTTGGCATTTATCTCAGCATTTATCCTATCTTTTCCTATAATATCTTGGCAAGCATATGCTTTTTTAACCCCTGGATTATACCGCCGCGAGAGGAAAGTATTCGTAATATATATTAGTGCGGCGCAGGTATTATTTTGCTTTGCGGTATTATTGGTATATTTTTATATTATGCCAATAATCTGGCAGTTTTTTCTAACTTTTGAACGCACGCCTGGTGCTGATATCGCTTTGCCAATAATCCTAGAAGCTAGAGTTAGTGAATATTTAGATATGGTGTTAAGCCTTATATTTGCCTTCGGCTTAGCCTTCCAATTACCAATAGTACTAATTTTCCTAGTGCATATAGGGTTGCTAGAAGCGGAATGGTTGGCAACGCGCCGCCGCCACGCGATCGTGGCAATATTTATTATCGCTGCAATCTTAACTCCTCCCGATGTTTTAACGCAAATAACTCTTGCGCTACCGTTAATTATCTTGTACGAAATTGCTGTTTTTATATGTAAAACTATTTCCCGAAAGAGGCACCTGCATGCATGATATAAAGTTTATTCGTTCTCACCCTGCAAGCTTTGATGCTAATTTGCAAAAAAGAGGGCTTGCCCCTTGTGCAAATAGTATATTGGAGCTTGATAAGCAAATGCGGGCTCTACAATCAGATGTGCAAGGATTGCAAGAAGAAAGAAACAGTATTGCCAAACAAATTGCTACCGCTAAAAATGAGATTGAATTAGTTAAGCAATTGGGGGCTCGGGCTGGAGAAATAAAAAAATTATTGCCCCAGAAAGAAGAGGAGTTGCTTAAAGTACAAGCGGCCGTAGAAAAATATTTAATCGAGCTACCTAATATTATAGCTGAAGAAGTTCCTGTTGGTGCTAATGAAGAGCAAAATTTATTAGTACGGACATGGGGTAAACCAGCTGAATTTGAATCACCGCTTGAACACTGGCAGTTAGGCGAGGCACTTAAGCAGATGGATTTTACCAGCAGTGCCAGAATGTCTGGCTCACGATTTGTCGTGCTAACTAAAGAGTTAGCGCAACTTGAAAGGGCAGTTGCTAATTTCATGCTTGATGTGCATACACAAGAATATGGCTTTACGGAAATTTCTCCGCCGTTATTGGTAAAGGAACAAGCAATGTTTGGCGCAGGACAATTGCCAAAATTTGCGGAGGATTCATTTGCCACTACGGACGGCTTTCGTTTAATCCCAACTGCTGAAGTGTCATTAGTAAATATGGTGGCAGAGCAAATTATAGCTGAAGAAGAGCTGCCTTTGCGATATACTGCTTATACCAATTGTTTTCGTTCTGAAGCGGGAAGTGCGGGGCGAGATACTAAAGGTATGTTGCGTTTGCACCAATTTTCAAAAGTTGAGTTGGTAAGCATTGTTCGCCCGCAAGATTCGCAGGCAGAGCATGAGAGGATAACCGCCGCTGCTGAATCTATTTTGCAAAAATTAGAATTACCTTACAGGGTAATGTTGTTATGTTCGGGTGATACTGGGTTTCATGCACATAAAACCTATGACTTAGAAGTTTGGTTGCCAGGGCAAAATAAATATCGTGAAATTTCAAGCTGTTCAAATTGTATTGACTTTCAAGCACGGCGGATGAAAGCGCGTTATAGAGAATATACAAGCAAGAAAAACCTTTTTGTTCATACCTTAAATGGTTCAGGTTTAGCTGTTGGGCGCACCGTTATTGCTATTATGGAAAATTACCAAAATGCTGATGGTAGTATTGCAATTCCCACGGTATTGCAACAGTATATGAATGGGAAGAAATTTATTGGCAATAAATGAACGAAACTTACGGCGCTTATCAGATTGATGATAAAGGAAATATTATTTTTCCAGAAAGTGAACCTGAAGCTGCGACATTGAATCGACGGCTCATTGCTTTTAGCATTGATAGCTTTATTATTATGTTTATTAACAGCTTGATGATGCCTCTTGCATCTTTCTTAATGCCGCCGCCAGTTGACGGTCAACTTAATTATGAGCGATTGTTATCTGATCAATTAACAGGTAGGTTAACTTTTGCAGATGTAATAAATGCGCTTAGCGAATCGGGCTTATTGCAATCTTATTTATTTAATCAGATATTGTCAGTAATCTTGATGATAGGCTATTTTGCAGCATGTTGGTATTTTTTTACCAACTCCCCTGGGAAAATGCTGCTTAATTGCGAGATAGTTGACGCTCAAACATTTAAAAAGCCCTCGCAAAGGCAATTTGCTTGGCGATTGTTTGGGTATGTGTTAACTGGGCTAACTTTTGGTTTGGGATTTATGACAGGGGTTTTTAACCGTAAAAAGCAAACCTTGCATGACTATGTTGCTGCAACAATGGTGATAAGAAAACGCGGCGTATAGATAAAACACTATATATAGAAACAATCAAGAAGCAGGAGAATGTTGCGATAGGGGGCGGGCTCGGCCAAAGGCCGAGCCCGCCCCCGTTGTTTAGCCCAAATTGTGCCAAAAGCCTTTTTGGCCTGGGCTAAACAACTAGCAATATTTTTCTGCGAGTTATACGCCCACGCAATCAGTTCGGATCTAGGAGGGTGAGTGGAGAGCGCAAATCCTTAAGTCAGACAACGATTCTGCATCTGATTGCAAAAGCATATTATAAGGTGTGTCGGGTGGTTAGCTATTCACTCCAATATATCCATTGTAATTGGTAATTAGTATAACCCACTATAATAAAAAAACTTTGCTAAAGCCGACAGCCTCTTCAAGCCCGTTGGGTATTTACACACCCATCAATCCGCGTAAGGGTTATTAGGGCGGACGAACTCCATCCTAATCGGGATACCTTCCAGAGCAAACTTAGCAGTCAAAGAATTGCGCAAATACCCCTCATAGCTAGGCGGGAGTGCATCATCCATATTGGTGAATATCTTGAAGGTCGGCGGTTTTATCGCCGTTTGCGTACCATATTTTAATTTAAATGGACGATTATTCTTACCCATTGGTGGCGGATTAGCAGTTGTTGCTGCATTAAGCCATCTGTTAAACTTGCCAGTGCTAATTTTCTCCTGCCATTTTGCATGTATGCTGGCGGCGGTGGCAAATATCTTTTTTAAATTACGCCCAGAATTGGCTTGAACGAATACAATTGGTAAATTATTTAATTTGTGTAGCTCATGGGCTGAAGATGCCTTTAAATCTTCAATAAAGCCTTTCTTTTCTTTTATTAAATCCATCTTATTAACGGCTAAAATCAAGCATTTGCCTTCATTGATTGCCATATTAGCAATGGCTAAGTCCTGTTTTTCCAAAGGATTGTCAACTGTGGTTACCAACACAACAACATGAGCGCGGCGAATGGCATTTATACTTTCCCGAACCATTAGTAGCTCCAGCTCTTCCTCTACTTTGTTTTTGCGGCGTAAACCTGCTGTATCAATCAATTCAAATTTGTGCTCATTTATGGTTAAATAGTGGCTTATAGCGTCGCGTGTTGTTCCCTCTATCTCCGACACAATAGCCCGATTGCTGCCGATAATTTTGTTAAATATGGTAGATTTGCCAACATTTGGCCGCCCAACGATAGCAAGGCGAATATTAGAGTTATCAGCTTCCTCCTCTTTTTCAATAACAGCGAGCAATTGCGGCTTGTTTGCAACTTTAGTTTTTATAGCTTCTTCAAGCTCAAGAATCCCTAACCCTTCTCGGGCGGAAATAAATATGGGCTCATCCATTCCCATGCTATAGATATCAGCTTCGGATAGCTTAGTTTTCCCTTCGCTTTTATTAATTGCGATGATTAACTCTTTGCCAGCGCGCCTTAAAACTTCAATAAAATCTAAATCATCATTGGTGACGCCTGTTTTCCCATCTAGCAAAAGTATAACCATTGCCGCTTGCTGCAAAGCTGTCTCCGTCTGCTCACGCATCTGTGGGGCGAGCCCGCTACTGCTCACTTCCCAGCCAGCGGTGTCAATTAATTCCAGTTCTAAGCCATCTATATCAATCGAAGCAACTTTCCAATCTCGGGTGACGCCTGGGAAGTCGTTAACAATTGCAAGCTTTTTGCGGCTAATGCGGTTAAATAGGGTTGACTTACCAGTATTAGGTTTGCCAACCAACGCTACAGTTAATTTATTCACAATAAAATATTTATAATTTTGAGTGAATGTTACATCATTTAACCTAATTTGTCGATACACTAATCAATTTTAATGAATCGATGCAACTGACTCGCTGGCTATACCCAACGGACTTGAAGAGGCTGGATTTTAGGCAAAGTATTTTTTGATTAGTTAGTTCAACGATTTCGCCCGTATATTGTACATATGCGGGCGAAATCGGTTAGCTAAATAAGCGAAAAAGACGAAGCATAAAACCAGTACCTTCAGGTTTGTTGAGTATATATCTGTGAAATAGTTAATAACGGCTTGATTAGCGCCGTACTTCGCTTTGATCCGGCTCTGGCGGGTAAAGATCACCTTTTACGCCGCAAGCAGTTAAGGCAATTCCTACAAGTGCTAGAGCAATTATAGTTTTTATGTTTTTCATATGAACATCCTTTTTAACATTAACATATACAAAAAGCTTTGAATATAATTCGTTAGAGTGCAAGCATAATTTTGCGTAACCTTAACCAACCTTGCTAAAGCTGCCATAAATTGGGCCAAATACTGAAATGGTGATCCACATCAATAATCCGCCCATAATTAAGGTAAGGGCAGGTTGCATCATGCCAATTAGCGAATCTATAGTATTATTTATTTCGCGGTCATAAAATTCATTAACGTTTTTCAAGCTGCTATCTAGAGCACCGCTATTTTCCCCAATTTTAAACATGCGCAATACTAACGGTGGGAAAAGACCAGTATCTTCTAGGGCATCAGTTAGGTTTTTCCCTTCGGAAACGGCAATGCGCACTTTTTTAATCGCATCGCGGATGGCTAAATTACTCACCACGTTCGTTGAGGTTTCCAAGCACTCTAATACACCTATACCGCTGCGATATGTAATAGCAAAAAAGTGGCAAAATTTTGAAAAATCCAACTTACTAACCAAGTTGCCAATAACTGGCGCATGTAACAAATATTTATCAAATTGAAAAGCGAATTTGGGTGAGCGTAAATAAATAATACGCAGGATAACCGCTATGGTAATCGGAATTCCCAATAATAAATACCAAGAATTAATGAAGAAATTCGAGGTGGCAATCAGCGCTACCGTATAGCCAGGTAAATCCATTTTCTGTGAAACTAAAAAGTTAGTTACTTTTGGAATGACTGCAATCATCATTACCGATACAACGCCGCTTAATAAGAAAAAAAGAAAAATTGGATAGCTTATCGCTTGTTTCACTTTGCTGCGGATAGCTAGCATCCATTTATAATGTGCTTCTAAATGGGCGAATATTTCAGTTAAGTTACCGGTTTTTTCGCCAGCTTTAATTAATCCAATACACACGACGTCAAACACTTTGGGGTGCTCGCTCATGGCCTCTGAAAGCATTTTGCCATTACGTATTGATTCATATAAAGAACGCATCAATTCCTTTGTTGCTTTGGAATCGCTGGTGTCGCGTAGGTCAGCAATTGAATCAATAATACCCATTCCCACTTTATCTAGTTGATGGAAGTGAATGAAAATCATAATTAAATCCTGAAGAGAGATTTTCGATGTGCCAAGTAAGCTTTGCCAATCTCTTGATTCTTTAGCGGAAACTAATTCTAAAAATGATTGTGATAATTTAAAAGATAATTCCTTTTCATTTGCTGCTTCCATGCTACCAGTAATTATCTTGCCAGCTTGGTTTATTGCTTTATATGAATATATTGGCATATTTTATAACCTCTCTGTCATATTTACGGTGTCGATTAGCTCTTCTAAATCGGTTATTCCTGCTAATACTTTTTTAATTCCATCATCGACCATGGAAATAAAACCATTTGCGCATGCTGCATTATAGATTTCTTTGCGCGAACCAGAGCGGGAGATGATATCATCTATTTCTTCAGTTATAGAAAGTATTTCATGAATAGCAATACGCCCGCGATAGCCGGTGTTGAAGCATTCATCGCATCCTTTATGTTTATACAATTTAGGTGGATTACCTATAAATTCCGCCCCAAGTATTCTACATTCTTCTTCATTAGGATAATACTCTTCCTTGCAAAACTTGCAGAGCCGTCGGGCTAGGCGCTGTGCGATACAACCAATTATTGAGCCTGCCAATATCCCGCCGGGTAGCCCTAAATCCATCAAGCGTGGAATAGAACCGATCGCATCGTTAGTATGTAATGTTGTGAAAACTTGGTGTCCTGTCATTGCAGCGCGGACTGCCATTTGTGCTGTATCAAAATCCCTTACTTCGCCTACGAATATTATATCAGGGTCTTGCCGCATCATCGAGCGTATGCCCTCGGCGAAACTAAGGCCACTACCTTCTTTAACCCCGCTCTGGCGTATCAATGATATTTGATATTCTACTGGCTCTTCTAATGTCATGATATTAATTTCCATTGAATTTATATGTGACAATATCGAATATAATGTGGTCGTTTTTCCTGAACCTGTGGGGCCAGTGACGATAATAACTCCTTCTGGGCGGCGAATTAATTTCTTAATTATACTAAGGTTATGTTCGCTCATCCCAAGCTCATCTAATTTGATTAATGATTTATTGCGGTCTAGGACGCGTGCAACCAGATTTTCCCCATGTATGGTGGGCTGCGTGGCGACGCGGAAATCAACAATCCTACCCATTACAGGGTAGCTTATGCGGCCATCTTGAGGATTGCGGTTTTCAGCAATGTTCATACCAGACATAATTTTTAAACGCACTACAATAGGTGGCCAGTAATCTTTATGAAAAGTTAGAATTTGCCTTAATTTACCATCAATGCGGTAGCGCAAACGAACGAAATCATTTTCGGGCTCAAAGTGCAAATCGGAAGCGCCTAATTTTATGGCGTCATATAAAATAGAGTCAACCAAGCGGACTGTAGGATTGATATAACTATCATCTTCGCCAGAGATAATTTGCGAGTTAGCATACATAGCTTCAATTTCACGCAATATGCCGTCAACGCTCATTTCATATTCATAATATTGGCTAATTGCATCGACAATTTGAATTTCGTGTGCATAGACGGGCTTTATTACAGTATTTTTAGGAAAGTAGCGGCGAATTTGGTCAAAAGCGATTATATTATATATATCTGTAGTGGCGATTTTTAATTCGTTTTTAGTTAGCTCTATGGGTATTATTTTATCACGCGCTGCAATATCTTTAGGAATTTTGCGAATTAAGATAGGATCAAGGGCAGCGCCGCGAAAATCAAATGTTTCAATGCCGCTTTGTTCAGAAAGCACTGACGCAAGTGCAGTTTCAGTAATAAAACCCATATTTACTAAAATTACACCTAAATCTTCGCGTTTCTCAGAATTCCTTTGGTGCTTTAGAGCAACCTCTAGCTGGTCTTTGGATATAAGCTTGCGTTCTAAAAGCAACCCTCCTAAAGAAAATGCTTCTTCATTCTTAACATCCTTACTAGAATTTGCTTCCTGCTCTAAACGTAACTGTTCCTTTTCTGCCAAAGAGATTGGGTTTGGGGTGTTCTCTTTAATTATGGTTTTACGCTGAAATTCATCAATACCTTCATCGCTCGCAGGTGTAAGAACCGTGCTTAAATCTGCTAATGACTGATTGTTAACTTTATCAAGGTTAGTGATGCTTACATCTTTCCCGCCTTGCTCGCCAACGCGCCATCCTCCCATTTTGTCTCCAATACTATATAATAGCTGAGTCGCTAAACGCAGCAGTGTATTTTACCCCTCCTATAGTGTTTTAGCTTTGCGTTAAGAGAAGGAGCGAGGAGCGATGCCTATAGAAACTAGGTGAGCGATCGAGCTACGCACTATTAACGCAAATGGAAAGCACTATACAACTTCAAGCGTAGCTTAACAAGGATAAATAATCAAGTTTTGAAATAACTATAGCAACGTACTTGAAGAAGCTGGATTTTTAAGAATCTAGTAGCTACCTTGATATTTCTTCTTCATCATCGAAAATAACGGGGTTTATTGCATAACTTAAATATTTTTTGTTTAATTTATTATGCTGGTTTTGCATGATCATACGTAAAGCACTTTTCGCAGCTATAGCCTTATCTTGATGCACAGAGAAGTCAGAAAATATTAACTCCACCTGCTCATTAGATAATTCCTTTAACTGCCCCAGGCTTAATATATTTTGCTGGAGCAATATTGGGGCTGAGGGCTTGCCATGCAACACCATGAAGGCCAATTTTATAAGCATATTTTTCTTTTCAGATGTTAATGGATGAAGATCCATAGCAATTATAGCTATTGCTTCTGCACTATCCCTGGGCAATTGGGCTATTACATGAGATTTTAAGCCCCATTCAAGTAATAGTTCTTCATATTTCATTTTTTTCGCCATAAACCCTCTCTTTAAGGCTATTTAATTAATATAGCATTAATTTTTTATTTATCCATATATAAGTTATTTTAAGCATTAATTAGTTAATAAAAGGTTATTATGGATAAATTTATGAAAAAAATATTTTGGGCAATGAAATGTTTAGGCGTCGTAAACAGATTCGATAATATTATTGGCGTTGGCGGGTAAAAAATTAGTATAATAATCCCCTATTAATTTAGGAGAATCGTTTAAAGGATGGCGCCAAATAAATTCTATAAATGGTGATGGGAGCAGTATTTCACCATTGGATAATTGAATTAACATATTATTACCAACTGTTGCTGCTTGCTCTAATCCAAGTGCGCGTGAACCTTTTATAATGCCGCCACATTCATTCAAGCTGATATTGTTTTCTAATAAATATTTTGTGTATTCGGCAAATGAATTAAATTGAGTTATATTATTTATACAAATACCGAAATGGTTAATTGTGCGGCCGCAAGCAATTACCCATGACAATAATTCATTCTCTCTATGAACTATTTGATATTCTTCAAGGCTTGGCTTTGGCCATGTTCTATTAGTTAAATAATTAAACAATAATTCAACAATCTTTTCAATGGCTGGAGTATTGCTATCTTTGACCTCAGCTAATAAATCATCTAGATAAGAAAAAGGGAATGGAGTAATATTGCAGGCATATTTATTAACTATTTCTTGCAAAGGCGTTGATAAATTTTCCAAAGAAAAATCTGCTAACACTAATTGGGGGAGGGAGTTTATATACTTTTCTTTTAACATATTAGCAGTCCCCATCCAGATAAAAGCATTTTGCTTAGTTTCTAAATATCCTTCCCCACGCCTTATGTAACCGAGTTTAGTGAATATTTTTTCTAGTGTTTTGATCCCTGAGTTGGCGGAAGGGATGTCGATGATTGCAAAATGATCGAGGATAATTTCATATCCATCAGGAATAAGCTGTTGTTGCCAATATAATTTCTTAAAATATTCCCATAGCTTATAAGTTAATTTTTCTTGTATTATCCTCATAAAAAATGCCAAAAAAATAATTTAGCATCATTATAATCATATAAAAATTAATTTTCATCACCTGGTAGTTGTTAATTAGAATTAATTGGCATAAAGTAAACATTATAATTTTAAAAACAAATGTAACATTATGGATTTTTTGAATAATGGCTTGCCTGCGTGGTTTAGCACTGGTTGGATATCAACTTTATTAAGTTTGTTGTTAACAGCGATATTAATCATAGGGATTAGTGCGATCGTTGATCGGCTGATGCAAAAATTATTAGATCGATTTGAGAAAACACCAGGGCCATGGGACGATGCATTTGTGCATGCAGTGCGCCTGCCTGCCAGGGCTTTGGTTTGGATTGTTGGGATAACAATGATGATTGACACCATAGACCGTGATTTGAAATTATCATTATTTGATTTCACTTACTACGCGCGCAAATTTGGTCTAGTTATTGTTATCGCTTGGAGTTTTTTGCGGTTTATAAGCGTTATTGAAGAGTATTACTCAAAACACCATAGCAGCGGGCGCGACCAGTCTTTAGTTGATAACACAACAATTAGCGCTTTAGTGAAATTGTTGCGAATGGCAGTTTATATATGCGCTTCCTTATTGATACTGCAAACTATGGGCTTTAGCATTAGCGGCGTGTTAGCCTTTGCTGGTGCCAGTGGATTAGGGCTTAGCTTTGCCGCTAAAGATTTGTTAGCTAATTTTTTTGGGGCAATCATGATTTACCTGGATAGACCCTTTAAAGTTGGGGATTGGATACGTTCTCCTGATAAAGAAATAGAAGGTACTGTAGAATCAATAGGGTGGCGTTTGACACAGATTAGAACTTTTGATAAGCGCCCTTTATACGTTCCTAATTCTATATTTACAACGATATCAGTGGAAAACCCTTCGCGCATGTCACACAGGCGGTTTTATGAAACTATACGTATAAGATATATGGATATAGATTACGTAACCAATATTGTTACGGGTATAAAAGAAATGCTCTCCAAGCATCCTGCCATTGATAGTAAACAAACTTTATTTGTTAATCTAAACCAGTATGCGGAGTCCAATCTGCAGCTCATGGTATATGCCTTTTCTCATGATACCGATTGGGTGAGATTTCAGATGTTAAAACAGGATCTATTGCTGCGTATTTATGAAATTATAAAAAATAATGGAGCAGAAATTGCCTTGCCAACTTCTACAGTGCGTTTTTCTAATTCTAATGAATTTTTAGAAGACGAAGAATCGCCTGCGGCAACTCCTAATACTGGAAGTGAAATGGCTTTTGGCAGGGCCTGGGTTAATACCAATCGCGCTGATGATGATGAGGATTAGCGGGCTTCTTTCTTGCTAATTTTGCTTACTGCTGTTAAACTGATCTGATCGATATTATATATATGAAAAAATGACAGTTATAACAAGGTTTGCACCAAGCCCCACAGGGCTTTTGCATGTTGGGAATGTGCGCACAGCATTGGTGAATTGGTTATTTGCCCGTGTTCATGGTGGAAAATTCATTTTGCGCATTGATGATACAGATCAAGAACGTTCTAAGCCCCAATTTGAAAGCCAGATTAAAGATGACCTTAGCTGGCTTGGCCTCGATTGGGATGATACGTTTCGCCAATCCACCAGGCAGCATGTTTATGATCAAGCGCGCAACAGGCTGATTGGTCAAAAAAGGCTTTATCCATGTTATGAGACGCCAGAGGAGCTCGCCTTGAAGAAGAAAATGATGCTAAATAAAAAGTTGCCACCAATTTATGATCGTGCCGCTCTCACGCTAAGTGAAGATGATAAACAAAAATTGGTACAAGAGGGGGTTAATCCTCATTGGCGTTTTTTTCTACGGGATGGGGATATAATCTGGCAAGATGGAATTCGTGGAGGGATAGCCTTTCATGCTAATAAAATTAGCGACCCTGTGCTAATACGCGCTGATGGTACCATGACTTACTCGCTTGCTTCAGTGGTTGATGATATAGAATATGGAATAACTCACATAATTCGCGGCGAAGATCATATATCTAATAGCGCTATGCATATTCAGATGTTTGCGGCTTTAGGGGCAAAGCCACCTGAATTTGCCCACACGTCCTTGCTAAAAAGCAAAGATGGCGAAATGTCAAAGCGCTTAGGGGGTTTTGATATTAAGTCATTGCGCGAAAAAGGCATAGAGCCAATGGCAATTCTTAGCTTTCTTGCCAAAATTGGCACTTCTGATGCAGTTGAGATACGCAATTCCATAAAGGAGCTCATTGCAGAATTTTCATTGCACAAGTATAGTAAAGCTACAGCTTTTTATGATGAGCAAGAGCTATCACGTTTGAGTACTAAATTTATTCACCAAGCTGATTTTGTATCGGTTAATCAGCAGCTAAAAGAATTGGGATTGCAAGATATTGACGAAGAATTTTGGTTAGCTGTGCGCCCTAATATTAACAAGCTAAGTGAAGTTAAAGAATGGCGTGATTTATGCTCCGAGGATTTACTATCTGAACGCGTTGATGAAGAGTTGCTGGAAGTAGCTGCTAGATGCCTCCCTGAAGGAAAGTTAACCCCTAACAGCTGGGATGAATGGATTTCTGATATTCAAAAACACATTGATCGACGTGGCAAAAACTTGTTCATGCCCATCCGTTTAGCCTTAACTGGCATGCATAATGGCCCAGAGCTCCGTTACTTGTTACCCTTAATCCGCCGTGATATAATTAAAAAAAGGCTGCTGGGTATAGTATAGTTCAGCACAGCTGAGGTTTATAATTGCGGAGCGTTTTATTTCTCTTTATTAACCTAACGACGAAGGTCACCAAACGACATAAATTCTTTGAAATTCAGGGTATTGAGCTTGCTCTTTTGGCAATCATTCTGTAGTGTAGATAGATATTTATATTGCTCTGTATCTTTATTAAATTTATTTAGCGCAGAAGTTAGAGCTGTATTTAGGTCTTGCCGTTCTCCTGGTGAAAAAGCTTTGTTATGTTTTGTTAAATATTCCTCGATATGTTGATAAATTAGTTTATATTTGGAAGATTTATCTAATTGAGTATTTTCTAGAATATCAGCTTTGTAATCTAGCTCTAAGGGAGATTTTGCTGCCTGTGTTGTTACAGAGGAAATGTGTTTATTTACCTCTGTTGGTATGCTTTTTGTCAATGAAGTTCTCTCGACTGGGGGGTTATAATCAGGTTTTTGTTTAGTAGATGTTACTTCCGCGCTTGCTTTAACATCATCTTTGCTGGGCCATATACTTGAAAAAACCTTAGAAAAGGGTTTATATAGGGAGCTGAGCCATGCTTCCCCTTCTTTTGCCACTAAAGCTTCTTTAAACATTTTATTAATTTCATTCTTTTCTTCAGGCGTAAGATCGCAATGCTTAAGTATGGTATTGCGAAAACGAGTTAGCTGCAATTTAGCAACTGGCGGGTTTTCTTTTTTATCTTTTGGCGATCTATTCTTTTCTTTTTCAAAGTCTGCATTGAATTTATTTATCTGATCCTGGAATATTTCATATAACATGCTAGTGGGTATTTTTTTAACTATAGCATCCATTTTAGGAGTTGCGCTTCTTATACCAAATAAGTTAAAATTAAAATATTCTTTTTCAATCTCTGCAACCTCTGTTTCAGATGTTAAGAGCTTATCTAGTGATTTTTTTGCTCCCTCGGATGTTGCTTCTGTGCCAAATACGCTTTTTAAGCTTTTGTTTATATTTGAGTAATAATTAAAGAAATTAGATAATGCAAGACTAGCTTTTGTTAGGAAATCTGCATATTTATAAGAATTATCGCTTCCTAATATAGAGCTCGCCACTTTGAGATAATTAAATGGATTCAGAATATTATCTCTTCCCTTTAGTTTGTGTAAGATAATTGCTAAATTTTTTTTCGTTTCTTCCGCTTTTACTTTTGCGTTAATAAGCTTGTCTTCAGAAATTGTATCCAATGAAGAGCTATTTTCTATAATGCTTGTTTCTGTAGAGTCCATATTATGCTCCGATATACGGTTAATCATCAAATTATTTTTGCATATAAAAATTAACAGGAAATTAACAAGGTATAATAATCTGTATACAGCAGCTGGTTAATATATTATAAACGCAAGAGAAATGATTTTAAAGGTTTAGCAGTATGTGGGCAGGACAACTCAATGGAGATACAAATAAAGAGCAACAGCTTGCAGAGGGAGCTGTTTATGAAGCTGAAGGAGTTAGTCTTTTAGAAAATGGCCTTTTTGAAAAAGCATGTAATCATCTTATGGTCAGTTTTGAAAAAATACGTAGTGTTTATGGTGATTGCCACCCTGCTGTGGCTAACATTATGGATAAAGTTGGCGATTCGCTTTTAAGTTTGGGGGACGATAATAAAGCCCTCGAATTTTATGTAAAATCCATGAAAATTAAGCAGAATTTCTATAGAAAAAATCATGATGATATCATCTCTTCATTTAATCTTATAGGGACTTTGCTTTTAAATTTAGGCCGTACAGAAGAGGCTTTGGGATATTTTTCCAGGAAGCTGTTAATGACCATTGAGCTTTACGGAAATAAGCATAAAAAAACTGCAAATTCTTTGAGGGATATGGGCGATGCCTACTATTATGCAGAAAATTATGAAATGGCTTTTGCAAAATATCAAGAGAGCTTAGTTCTATTTATAGATGATCGTTGGGAAGAGCAATTTACAAATGGAATTTTGCAAAAGATATACCGCGTTTTGGACAAAATCCCTTATGGTCTCGATATCGATACTGTAATAAGGTATTATTCAGACTATTACCACGCAATTCCCGAAGGTGAGGAAGATGAGAAAACCGAAGCTATTGGGTTTGCAATATGTTACTTTAGTAATTGGAGGAAGGCCACCAGCGATCAGAAAGCCTTTGAAGAAATGATTAACGAACTGCATAAAGTAATTAACACAAAAAACACTAGTGATGAAATTGAGCTGGATGCAAATCCGTTGGCCTATTATTTATTAGTTAAAGTATATTTGATGAATAATATGCCGCAGAAAGCTAAAGATGCACTAGATAAATTTGTTAGAAATGCATATGATGATAAAGGTCCATTAACGCAGCTTTTGTGTGCATTTGCTAGAAAAGAATATGGTGTTATGATGGATAAAATGACTTGGGTAGATAGAATTACTTTCGCCAAGGAGAATGGAACTTTTGTACAGCAAAATATTTAAGTGTTGATAAGATATACCCAACAAACCTGAAGATACTGGTTTTATGCTTCGTCTTTTTCGCTTATTTAGCTCACCGATTTCGCCCGCATATGTACAATATACGGGCGAAATCGTCGAGCTAACTAATCAAAAAATACTTTGCCTAAAATCCAGCCTATTCAAGTCCGTTGGGTAAGGATTTTATTAGAAAAGGTAGTATGTATCTTAATTGTATAGGTTTAATGAGCGGTACGTCCATGGATGGCATCGATGCTGCTTTAATTAAAACGGATGGTGAAACTAATTCAAACCAGCTATGTGCTGTTTCTTTAGAGTATGCTCCCGAATTTCAAATTTTGTTAAAAACTGCAGAGTATGTAGTTAGAAAACATCGTGGAAATTTACAGATAGCTGAAAAAAATTATCCAAATGATGCAGAGGAATATTTAGAAAATATAAATCAAGATATTGAACCTCTTGCGTTATATTTGTACCAAAATGAAAAAAAAGTTATCTCTCTACAAGATATAATTAATCATTCTACATTATTACATGCTGAAGCTGTAAGGATTTTATTAAACAAAGCCAACCTAAAAGCAGAAGAAATAGATCTTATAGGCTATCATGGGCAAGCATTGTACCATAAGCCTGCTGATGGTATTACTATTGAAGTTGGAAACGGTCAGTTACTAGCAAATAAGCTAGGTATTACGGTAATCGATGATTTTCGCACTAATGATGTAAAAAATGGTGGTCAAGGCGCGCCACTTGCACCTGTGTATCATCAAGCATTAGCAGTAAGAGATAAAAACTTCCCAATAGCTGTTTTAAATTGTGGGGGAATAGCAAATATCACCATAATTACGGGCGAGGGAGAAAGTAATTTAATTGGTTTTGATACAGGGCCAGGAAATGTTTTAATCGATCAATATGTTAGGCTCAGCACAAAAAATACAGAATTTTTGGATAAAGACGGTAAGTATGGTTTAAAAGGCAAGGTAGATGATATGGTGCTAAAAGCATTATATGAAAATTCTGTTATTAAAGATGGTTCTAACTATTTAGATATAATCCCTCCCAAATCACTTGATCCTGGTAATTTTAAGCTCATACCAGAACTTGATTTGCTGAAATTTGAAGATGCATGTGCCACTTTGGAGGCTTTTACAGCTTATACTATTGTAGACAGTCTTAAATTTATTAAAACAGATATTCCTAAAAGATGGGTGCTTGCTGGTGGCGGATGGAATAATCCAGTAATTACGGCGAAATTAAAAGAATATTTAATTAAAAAATTAGGCGAAGATATTGAGGTTGTAAAAGCTGATCAAATAGGCTGGGATGGTAAATATATGGAAGCTGAAATATTTGCTTTTTTAGCAGCGCGAAGTTTGCATGGGCTGCCTCTTAGTTATCCCGAAACTACTAACGCAAGAGTTCCAACCCTTGCTGGGCAGGCCTATCTTCCAGAAAATCACAAAGTGACGCGTAATGTTAATTTGTTATTAGATAAAAACCCTCATGTCTTATCAGGGTATCATGTTGTACAACCTATGCCCACAGCAGGCTTGCGGGGGCTTGTTTGTTGAATATATATATATTTATAATTCATCTTTCAGATATTCATATTCTGCTGTGCATACTAATTCCCACAAGCCAACTTCATTGATAAACTTAGCCAAAGCATTATCACCATAGTTACATTGATAATCATGATAATTATCAGGGTTAGCAGATAAATTTTGCTGCAACATTTCTGCAGATAGTTGCGGCAGGTTGGCAAAATCTGGTTTCGATGATAGGTGCTCGTTGATTATACTTTGGATGTCAGGTTTAATAAGAGGCTTATAGATATAGTTATTCTCCGTAGTTAGAATAGCGCCATTTTCTAATAAAAGCTTTATAATATCATAATGATTATGTAGCATAGCAAAGCCAACTAACTGTGGCTCGATAGTTGATAAATTAATTATCGCACCATATTTAATTAGTATGCTTGTTAAAGCATAGTCACCATTAATTGTAGAGATGAGTATTGGCACTCCGCCTGAAATCATTTGTAGAAGTCAAGATTTGATCTTACAGACAAGATAAACTAACAAAACTGATCAGGATTTAAATTCTCCCTTTCAGCGTTGTATTCAAGATACAAGATCTC
>Ga0209990_10000546_pt1 | contig 36921 bp, 32 predicted proteins | sample NOAtaG_6_FD_187304 | JGI IMG/M metagenome (GOLD analysis project Ga0209990, IMG submission 187304) | Freshwater lake microbial communities from Lake Erie, under a cyanobacterial bloom - NOAA_Erie_Diel5S_2200h metaG (SPAdes) (version 2) | ecosystem: Environmental > Aquatic > Freshwater > Lake ...
AGTACCTGGAACTTTGGAGTAAAGGCCAATACAGCGGCAGTACAAAAAATGAATGATGGGGGCAATGCCCTAGATATGGTTACCGCAGGAGCCATGGAGATGGAAAGTGATCCAACAGAGTTAACCATTGGGTTGGGTGGTTTACCCGATCGTGAAGGACATACAACGCTTGATGCATGTGTAATGGATTCCATTGGCAGAGCTGGGTCAGTTTGTTTTTTGGAAAAAATCAAACATCCAGTGGCCGTGGCCAGGGCAATCATGGAGAAAAGTCCACATGTCGTATTAGTGGGTGAGGGTGCTCAACAGTTTGCCCTTCAGAATGGTTTTCCCAAGGATGAATATCAAAATCCTGAGGCACAAAAGGCCTATCGTGAGTGGCTTAAGAAGAGCGAATACAAGCCAATTATCAATATAGAGAATCACGATACCATCGGCATTTTGGCGATGGATAAAAAAGGTGATCTGAGCGGAGCATGCACAACAAGTGGACTTTCCTATAAAATGCGGGGCAGGGTAGGTGATTCGCCTATCATTGGTGCTGGTTTATATGTTGACAATGAAGTAGGAGCGGCTACCGCGTCGGGTTTGGGAGAAACTATTTTGCGATCTTGCTCATCATTTTTGATGGTGGAGTTGATGAGACAAGGGTATTCCCCTTTGAACGCATGCAAAGAGGCCATTCAGCGATTGGTGAAAATCAACTCTTTTATGAATATCGGTGATTATCAAGCTTGTTTTATAGCAGTGAGCAAAGAAGGTGAGATTGGAGCGTACAGTGTTCACCCAGGATTTACATATTCAGTGTGGAAAAACGGAGAGCACCAGGTGCTCAATGCAGGATCGTTACTTTCCTGATTTAGCAAATGCAGCGTTGATTTCTTCTGCCAATGTTGCGGGTCCACCGTGGTGTTCAAAAACCAGACTAGCGGGAAACTTCTCTTCTTTCCATTTCAGCATTTCAGAAAAATCATTAGGATTGACTGCGCCTGTGAACACGAGCATATCAAGGTAGGTGTGCTTGTATTCTTCCGTGGCCTTCTCCACCTCATCAAAGCCAACTACTTGGTATCCTTCCTTGCTGAGGATGTTTTGTAAATTGTCCACCATGTATTGATGTTTACCTAAAATGAGAATGTGCTTGCTATTTCCTTCTTCCATATGATTATTCAAAGCGGTGCAAAACTACGCTGAATAAAGAGTAGATTTACACTGTTTTTGTCAACCATAGTAAGTAAATGTTGAAAACAATGGCGATAGTTCGACCTATCAATTTGATAATCATATTATTGACCATGATAGTGGTTCAATCAAATATTTATGCACATGCCGGTCAAGAGACGCGACTGGGATTCCAATGGTGGTTGAAGCTGTTGATAATGCTGATTTTGGCCGCATCTGGAAATGTTATCAATGATATTTGGGATCAAAAAGTAGATGCCATTAATAAAGGGTCAAAGCAACTGATCGGAAGAGTCATCACTCCTTTACAAGCCAAGCGGTTATATGGGATACTGATTTTTTTTCTTTTCATATTGTCTTTCCAAATTTATTTAGTCACTCAAAAGGCAGTGTTGATCTACGTTCCACTTGCAATGGCCGTGGGATTGTACATCTATACGCCTGTATTGAAAAGATTCCCATGGGTAGGGAATATTTGGGTATCCACTTGCATTGGTTTTGTTCCTTTATGGGTGACCTTGGGTAAGTGGAATTGGACTTTTCATTCTGACATTTTCATAAGGATATTTTTTCTGGCGCTCATGGCTTTTTTTGTGAATTGGATCAGAGAGATTGTGAAAGATATGATGGATGCTCAAGGAGATCGGCAGTGTGGTTATCAATCACTGTCCATTGCTTACGGTAATCCATTTGCCATAAAAGTGGTGAGGTTTTTACTATGTATGTTATTTCTTGTGATCGGGGGTTATATTTTTTTGAGTAATCAAAGAAATGGCGGAGTTTATGTAGCTATTATTCTGTTATGGATTCCTTGTGGTTTGTTGTTATGGAAGACAACAAAATTTTGGAATAAAGTGACTCCCAAAAAAGTATCCTTTTTTTTAAAGTCTTGGATGTTATTGGCTTTGATTCAGTTTTTTTGCTCCTAGATGAGCTTCAGGATTTCGTGCACCTTGTGGGTGGGAAATCCCATCACATTGTAATAGGAACCTTCCAGTTTTTCTATTCCAATGTAACCGATGTAGTCTTGCACTCCATAACTTCCTGCCTTATCGAAAGGTGAGTAGTGTTGAATGTAGTATTCAATTTCTGTGACCTCTAATCTTTTGAAATGCACTTTTGTTTCATCAATAATCCTCCATTGTCGCTCTCCATTTTGAATGAACACAGCAGTAAAAACTTGATGGGTTTTACCGCTCAAAGCGGATAGCATATTGAAAGCTTCTTCTGGATTTCTCGGTTTATTGAGTGCCATTTCTCCAAACCAAACAATGGTATCGGCTGTGATCAGAACAGTTTTATGGTTAACCAAGTGTTGAAAATATGCACCCTTTACTTGGGCTAAATATTCGGGAATAGCAGGACCCATAAGCTCCTCGGGGAAATGTTCGTCTAAATCTGCACTGCAGGTTTCAAACTCTATTCCCATGCCTTTGAGCAGTTGGATTCTTCGGGGTGATTGTGAGGCGAGAATCACCTTTTTATCTCTTAAATTATTCCAAATCATGCGCTAATGTATGCGCATAGACATTACCTTTGTGCATGCATCAGCAAATTTTAATTTTGGACTTCGGATCTCAAGTAACGCAGCTGATAGCGCGTCGTTTAAGAGAGCTTAATGTATACTGTGAGATTCATCCTTGGAATAAAGTACCTTCCGATTTAAGTACTGTCAAAGGAGTTATATTATCAGGTAGTCCATTCTCCGTCCATCAAGAAAATGCACCTTTGCCGCATTTATCGGAGTTGTATACTCAATTTCCAGTTTTGGGCATTTGCTATGGTGCACAGTTGATGGCGATTCAAAACGGGGGAAAAGTTGTGCGATCCACCCATCGTGAATACGGTAGAGCTTTTTTGCAAGAAGTTTCCTCTCATCATCCACTTATGAAAGGCATTGCTCAGCAAAGCCAGGTATGGATGTCGCATGGCGATACCATTGAAAGTGCTGGAGAGGAAGTGGAGATCATTTGTAGTACAGATCAAGTAAGCTTTGCTGGCTATCATTTCAAAGGTACCCAAAGAATGGGAGTGCAATTTCATCCTGAGGTGTATCATTCATTGGATGGAAAACAGCTATTGTCCAATTTTGTAATGGATATATGCGGTTGCGAAGGCGATTGGACGCCGGGAGTGTTTGTGGATGAGACTGTGGCCATGCTGAAGCAGACCATTGGAGATCAACAAGTGATCATGGGCTTGAGTGGAGGTGTAGATTCTACTGTGGCAGCGGTACTTTTACACAAGGCCATTGGTGACCGATTGCATTGTATTTTCGTAGACAACGGATTGCTAAGGAAGGATGAGTTTGCAAACGTCATGAAAGATTATGAGGACATGGGGTTGAATGTGAAAGGAGTAAATGCCAGTGATTTATTCTATTCAGCCCTCAAAGGATTGACTGATCCTGAGGCAAAAAGAAAGGCGATTGGGAAAACTTTTATAGATGTATTTGATTCAGAATCCAAGAAAGTGGTAGGTGCCACTTGGTTAGGACAAGGTACTATTTATCCGGATGTCATTGAAAGTGTCAGTGTAGGAGGAGGACCTTCTCAGACCATCAAAAGTCATCACAATGTAGGTGGACTGCCGGATTACATGAAATTAAAAGTGGTAGAGCCTTTGCGCTCTTTATTCAAAGATGAAGTGCGTCGGGTGGGGGCGAGTTTGGGAATTAAAGAACAATTGTTGGGAAGGCATCCTTTTCCTGGTCCTGGATTGGGAATTCGGATTTTGGGTGAGGTGACTCAAGAGAAAGTAGCGCTGCTGCAAAATGCAGATGCAATTTTCATTCAGTTGTTAAAGAATCAAAACCTGTATGATAGTGTTTGGCAAGCAGGTACCATCTTACTTCCTGTGCAGAGTGTGGGAGTGATGGGAGATGAAAGAACTTACGAGCAAGCTGTGGCTTTGAGAGCGGTTACAAGCACAGATGGAATGACAGCGGATTGGGCGGAGTTGCCCTTTGCTTTTTTATCCAAGGTGAGCAATGATATCATCAATCAAGTTAGAGGGATCAATCGTGTGGTCTACGACATTAGCTCTAAACCACCGGCTACCATCGAATGGGAATAATGTCAAAAATGCATAAATACTTTTTCATTTGTCTTGTCTTTTGGTTGTTTTTAAAAACAACAACTGCGCAGATTACCGCTCCAATTCAAAAAATCAATGGGGTGGATTATTATATGCATAAAGTGGAAAAAGGTCAAACGCTTTATGGCATTGCAAAACAATACACCATTGGGGTGAAGCAAATTCAGTTGGATAATCAGTTGAATGAGTCAGGAATTTCTGAAGGACAGATTTTAAAAATCAAAAAGGAAAGTGTGTTGGCGATGAGTAATCCTACTCAGCAATTGGTGGTTCCCGATAGGAATCACCCCATATCCCCGGCTAATCAGGATCACCATTTAGTGGTAGCGGGTGAAACCTTCTATTCGATTTCTAAAAAGTATCAAATTTCTGTAGAGGAGTTAATGGCAATGAATCCTGCATTACAAACGGGATTGCATCCAGGGGATTTGTTATTGATCAACAGAAACGTCTCTGAATCAACACCTTCAAAAAAAATGGGGAAAGACGATTCATTGCATGTCGTTTTGATGTTGCCTTTTTTTGCAAGTGTGGAGGACTCTCTGATCACTCCTCGTCAAAAAGTAATCCGACAAACAGCTTTGCAAATTTACAGAGGGTTGTTGCTTTGTACCGATACCTTGGAAAGGATGGGCGTCAAAGTATCGGTTCGAGTCATAGATTTTGAGAACAATGTTGAGAGAATGAAATCGCTGATAGCAGTGGGCGCTCTGGAAAATGCGGATGTTGTAATGGGTCCACTTTTCAAAGAGTCTATTGAAATGGTGGCCGATTGGGCTGAAAAGAATAACAGTTGGGTGGTTTGTCCTGTGCCGATTTCTAACAAAGTTTTAATGAATAATCCAAGATTGATTAAGGCTTTTCCCAGTGATGTTTCTTTATGGGCGTCTACAGCGAAGTATGTTCTGCAGCATAAGTCGAATAAAGTTCCAGTGATGATCTATAAGGGAAAGTCAGAGGCGGAAAGGAAGAAAGCTGAGGCGTTTATAACCTCATATCAGAAATCTGGTGGACAAAACTTAAAGGTTTCGAGTAACATGGACTCTTTATTCAATGCAGTAGCTAGCATGAAAGATTCATGTATTTTGGTGGTCCCTTCCAATGCCAATGGAGCATTCGGAAAATTGAATAAAAAGTCGGCCTCCATGTTGAAGAAATGGATCTTTGGTGTTTCAGAATGGCAGGATGAAGTGATGCAGATTGAAGATATTGAAGATCGATCTACTTCTCAATTGGAGTTTTATTATCCTCGAGCATTTGATTACGAAAGGATGGACGATCCTCTTTTAGATGAATGGATAAAGCAATACCACCGTGAGTATTTCTCACAACCCAACGAATACAGTACTTGCGGTTATGATATTTTGTTGGCTTTGTGCACCTATGCTGAGCAAAGAGCATTGAATTTTTCGCAGTATCCACTTTATTTTAAGGGTATCTCGTCCAATGCAGATTGGCTGCAGGTAGGCAAAGAGAACGGATTTGAGAATGTAGGATTGGTGATTTTAAAGTCGGATGCGGGAGTGGTTCAGAGAGTAAAGTAATGTTGAGAGAGTAAAGTAATATGGATTTTAAAGAGAAGGTAAAGGAGGCTTTTCAAATAGCCCAACAGAAAATTTGTAAAGCTTTAGAAGAGGTGGATGGAAAATCCCATTTCTCCGTTGAGGAGTGGAGTCATATTGAAGGAGGGGGAGGAATTACAAGAGTAATTCAACGGGGTAATGTATTGGAGAAGGGAGGTGTCAATTTCAGTGCGGTGGAAGGGAAAATACCAGGATTTATGAAGTCTCAAGTCAATGCAGATGCTGATTTGTTTTTCGCTACTGGAATATCCATCGTGATTCATCCTGAAAGCCCCATGATTCCCATTATTCATATGAATGTTCGTTATTTTCAAACGGATGCAGGAGATTCCTGGTTTGGTGGTGGCATTGATCTTACTCCCATTTACATTGTAGACGAACAAGCTAAATTTTTTCATAGTGAATTGAAGCGAACATGTGATCAGTTTGATATTGAGTATTACCCAAGATTTAAAAATTGGGCCGATGATTATTTCTTCAACGAGCATAGAAATGAGACCAGAGGCATAGGTGGAATATTCTACGATTACATCAAGCCAGACGAATCAATTTCACAAGAACAATTATTACAATTTGCCATTGCATTGACCGATACTTTTGTGGATGTGTACGTTCCTATAGTGCAAGAGAACAGAAATAAGCCCTTTACTCCATCTCACAAAGAGTGGCAGTTGATCAGGCGAGGAAGATATGTGGAATTTAATCTAGTGTATGATAGGGGGACCAAATTTGGTTTGGAGACCAAAGGCCGAATAGAGTCCATTTTAATGAGTCTACCCGAATTTGCTTCATGGAAGTATCAACATCTTGTGGAAGTGGGGAGTGATGAAGAATATACGCTTTCTAAATTAAAGAAGGGAATAGATTGGTTGAATTAAAAGACAACATGATGAGGCGGTTGATTTTTTTATTTTGGTTATCAGTAGGTTATATTGCAAATGCACAATTGACATTTGATTTTCAAGCTTCTCAACCTTTTCTTTTACAGGTGAATAAAAATGATATCAATGTTTATCCATGTGAGCGGATCGTATTTGATGTGAGCACATCAGAGTTGAAGTGCATTCTTTCAACGAGATTGTTGGAAGGTGCTCAATTTGAACAAACGATTACTGCTAAAGCTGGTTTTAAGCAGGAGTTTCAGCTGGGGAAGGATAAGAAGAATAATTGGAAGTGGATGTTGGTGGGGGAGTCTGAAATGAAACTGGATACTGCTTTGCTCAACGCTATTCCTTCATTGGGAGTCATTTATTCGGGAGAAAGAAGGTGCAATACCCCTATGGAGACCACAGATTTTGAGTTCATGTTGTCGGAATGTAGGACCATTCATAAAAGTGAAGCCAGATTGAGTTTCATTTTTAATAAAACGCAAGAGGTTTGTTGCTCGGTCCAGCAAATCATGGATATTCTGTCATTGGTGGAGTTGGAGGATGATAAGTTAGAGGTGTTGACAGAGCTCATCGGTCGGATTTATGATTGGGATGAGCGTCAACGCATAGTGGATTCTTTTTTCACGGAGCGTGCTCAAAATAAGGTGAGGCAATTGCTTCAATAGGAAGTGATTTCTTGCTTTTTTTATTCATTTGAGATGACTACATTTGTCGAAATCAAAAGAGTATGCGTTTTCAACCAGGGGTATTAACGGGTGATCAAGTCACCGAATTATTAAATGATGCAAAGGAGCGAGGTTATGCCTTGCCAGCAGTGAACGTCACGGGCACCAATAGTATTAATGCAGTTTTAGAAACAGCCAGAGAAGTCAACTCTCCCGTGATTATTCAATTCAGTAATGGGGGTGGTGCGTTTTACGCCGGCAAGGGATTGAGCAATGGAGAGCAACAATCTTCCATCGCAGGATCTGTGAGCGGTGCTCATCATATTCATATGATGGCGGAAATGTATAAGGTACCGGTAATCATTCATACGGATCATTGCGCAAAAAATTTACTTCCGTGGATGGATGGAATGTTGACCCATGGCGAACGATATTTTGAAAGAAATGGCAAGTCTTTGTTTTCCTCACACATGCTTGATTTTTCTGAGGAATCACTTCAGGAGAATATTGAATTGAGTGTCGAGTATTTTCATCGCATGAATAAAATGGGTATTACCTTGGAAATAGAATTAGGAGTGACCGGTGGGGAAGAGGATGGTGTGGATAACAGTGATGTGGATAGCAGTAAGTTGTACACACAACCTGAAGAGGTGGCTTATGCTTATGAGCACATGAGTAAAGTAAGTCATCGTTTTACCATTGCAGCGGCTTTTGGCAATGTGCATGGTGTTTATAAGCCAGGAAACGTTAAATTGCAGCCAATCATTCTGAACAACTCTCAAGTATTTATACAAGAGAAGTTCAATACGGCTTCCAAACCCATCCATTTTGTTTTTCACGGAGGCAGTGGATCCTCGCGTGAAGAAATCAGAGAAGCCATTTCGTACGGTGCCATAAAAATGAATATTGATACGGATATGCAATGGGCATTTACAGAGGGAATAAGAGATTACATGTCTGGAAAATCGGCATATTTACAAAGTCAAATCGGCAATCCAGAGGGTGCTGATAAGCCCAATAAAAAGTACTATGATCCTCGTGTTTGGTTGAGAGAGGGCGAGAAAACTTTTGTGAGTCGATTGAAGATGGCTTTTGAAGATTTGAATTGTCTCAATAGAAATTTATAACGGGTGAGGTCGATGGAAATGTGAATTTTCAAATTACAGGTTGGGGTGGTTTGGGCGCTGGAAGGAATTATTATGTAAAAGGAACCAAATTACAGGACTAACTTTTATATTGATTTTCAACGAAAAATTTAAATTGTCGGAGAATGGCTTGCCATCCATTTTGTTGAAGCTCAATGGGGTTTTCGGACTCTGGATCAAAGGAAACAACGATCTCCGTGCCTTCGGGAATAGTAAGGAATTTTACAGTAGCGTTGCGACCTCCGAACGTATAGGTAAAGGATTTCATGGGCTGCACGTCGGTGTATACAGCCTCAAAATCAAATCCAAAACTACCATCTTTGGCTTCCATTCTAGCTAAATACGTTCCGCCGACACGCAAATCATTTTGAGCAGAAGGGCAATGCCATGAAGGATCTGCAAAATTCCATCGTGTTATATGTTCTGGCAAGGTGTACGCATTCCAACAATCTTCTAGAGGGGTGGAGGTAATGATTTTTACGGTGATTTGCATTTTAGTTCAATTTTATGGTACAAATATATTGATTGCATAGGAAAGAGGTAAGGTGATTATTGATTCAGCTTTCCCTCTCGCAATAATTTGCTCCTTTGAAAAAGTAATGTCGGTTTCGGGCAATTAAATCATAGAAAAAGTCACGAAACCATGTAGGCAGCCATAACAAGGGTTGTAGAATTTTCCATAAAGGATGAAGTTCGAAAAGGATCCTGAAAACCGCATTGGATTTTAAATAAACGATGTCATGGGTCATGAAAATGATACCATCATAGTCCTTGGGTAATGGCATTTTAAATTGGGAATCGTTTTTATTTTTTAAATGCTGAAGGGGTATGAATTGAAAAACAGAACTCCTTTTTTTGCTTTTAATCCATCGCAATATGCCATTGCATAATCCACAATCTCCATCAAAGAAAATGATTTTTGAGCTTGCAGCGTCCATGGTTTAAAAAGCTTCTCCTACCATGAAATAAAAATATCCACCTTCTTTACCATGGGCATAATCAAGGCGAATATTTAATCGTTCCGCTGGATTGACCAATAAACGCAATCCACCTCCTACAGAGTATTTAAGTCGGTTGAAGGTGATATCATCAGGGTAATGAAAAACATCCCCTATGCCTGCAAAGGTGGTGGCCCCCAATCGCCAAAATAGAGGAAATCGATATTCCACCTGCGAAGCAGCAAAATGATGATCCCTGAATCTATTTTTGGGATAGCCTCTCAAAATATCGTCATTTCCCAAAGTGGACATGTCCAAAAAAGGAACTTCCCCAAAACTCAATTTTAATTTACTTTGAAAAGCCAATATGTGTTTGGGTTTGATTTGCCAGTATTGTTGATAGAGTCCGTTGCAGTTGAAGAAGTGGAAACTACTTCCAAGCTGCTTTGCAAAATAATAGGAGGATAGCTCGATGAGTTTTCCTCTGGAGGCATTAATGATGTTATCTCGGGTATCCAGAATGGAAACAAGGCCAATGGCTGATCCTATTCCACCGTTATATCCCTTGATGTTTCCACGGGCCAATTGCCCATTGGGGTTGAGTTGGAATTGATATTCTTTTTCGAGCTCGTAGTCAATTCCAATGAAAAAATCATGTTGGATTTGTTTCAAAAACATAGTTTTGATCTGCAGCAGGTTGTATTCATATTTTTCAACATTATCCTTGCTGGTTTGGTTGCCAATTCCATAGAAACGATCGGGGAAATTTCTAAATCGAATATCTCCTTTGAGCAAGAAGTTTTCATTTCTGGTAAACACATTCCAACTGGCCCACACATCGGTTTGTCGATTCTGAGTGTAGTCTGCAAGAAACTGAACAAAGTTGGTGCGGGTTTCTTTTTCGTTATCGTTTTTGGGAGAGATTTTGAAATAATATACTCCTGCTGCTCCTGCTGCCCAACGGGTGTCTGGAGTGAAGTACAGGAGGGGTAATAAAAAAGTTCCTTGTTTTTCTTGTGTTACAGTATCCTCAAGCGGAGCAAATCCCATTATTTTTCTCTTTTGGGCGGCTCCATTCAATGAGATTGCAATGAGGACTAGACATATTAGCGGCGTGAAGGGCGTTTTCTTTTGGGGCATCGGGGTAAAATTAAGTCAACAAAAGGTTAAATGAGTGCATAATGTCGATGGTGCGGCAACTTTTTTAAAATGGGAAATGTCCTTATTTGTATGGGGCTTGTCATGGATGTTGTAAATTGGACACGGTTTTAAAAAAAAATGCAGAAATCATTTCGCTATATCATTGGGCTCATTTTGGTCATGATCATTATTATGGCATGTGATAAAGATGAGCCAGAAGCGGATACCTGTCCTATGCCCAGCACGGAGGTTCATTTTGATTTAGCCAAATGGCCATTTCAAAAATTATCGGATTATCGTTTTTTCATAGATACCATCTCGCATTTGAAGCCGAATGATGGCGTATTACCTTATGATGTAATCACTCCGTTGTTTTCAGATTACGCGAAAAAGAAGCGCTTTATTTGGATGCCTGACGGCCGATCAGCCAATTATGTAAATGATTTTTCAGTTTTGAATTTTCCTGAGGGTACGGTGATGATCAAGCATTTTTATTACGATCATGTTTTGCCCGAAAACAAAACAAAGTTGGTGGAGACGCGATTGATTTACTTAAAAAATGGGGAATGGGAATTTGCTGATTACGTTTGGAATGAGGAACAGACGGAGGCCTATTTTGATTTGGACGGATCTTACCGAAACATCGTTTGGATGGATGATGGGGGCGCCAGTCGCGAAGTCAATTACAGGATTCCAAGTGAGGTAGAGTGCTACACTTGTCATAAGTTCAATGATCATGCAACTCCTATCGGTCCAAAACCACAGAATTTAAATAAGACATTCAGTTATTCTACTGGGTTGAAGAATCAGTTGGATAAATGGATAGAATCCGGATATTTGACACCCAATCTGCCCAACAATATTGAGACGGTTGCGGATTGGACGGACGTCGGTGAAACGCTTCAAAATAGGTGGCGCGCCTATGTAGATATGAATTGTGCTCACTGCCATAGAGAAGGAAGCCACTGTGATTATCGATCATTGCGTTTGGCATGGAATGAAACCACTAACCCTGATCATTTGGGAATTTGCATAGCCCCGGAAGAGCCCATTGCTTCTCAATTGACGCATATCATTGCCAGAAGCAATATCAATCGTTCCATGATGTATTATCGTCTCAATACTACGGAAGAGCAATACAGAATGCCGCTATTTGGTAGAACCGTAATACATCAGGAAGCGGTGTCCTTGCTCAATGAGTATATCAATTCATTAAATCCAACCTGTCCTTAATCTATGATGAATATGAAAAAATCAATCAGTTTATTATTTGTTGTCTTGTTGTCTTTTGTTACAATGGCTCAGGACAATTGTGCAACCGCGGTTGACATTGTTCCCGGTACTTACGTGGTAGATCAGGTGAATGGTGCCGAGCCACCTACTATTATTTGTGCAGGAGTCAATTTGGCGGCCTATGGTGAGTGGTATCGATATACACCCGATAGCGATTATTATATTACAGTCAGTTCTAATGTTGCTAATGTTACACCGGTGGATACCCGTCTTCATATTTATACTGGAAGCTGCGGCGCGTTGCAATGTGCAGGAGGAGATGATGACAGTGGGCCAGGGTATAGTTCGATTGCATCCATGAATGTGGAGGCAGGGATTACTTATTATTTTGCTTGGGATAGTTATTGGACGGCCGCTGGATTTTCTTTTTCCCTTTCTGTAGCGCCTCCTTTGGTGAATCTATTGGATTTTGTTCCCATGGCAGCTACGGTCAGTGCGCAAGCGGTGATGGATATGAATGGTGATTATTTGGATGATTTGGTGGGGTATGATGGTAACAATGGACTTCAAATTGCTTATCAGCAGCCCAATGGAACTTTTGATACCCAAACGCGTCCTATTGCTGATGGAGTGTCGCATTCTCCTTCTTGGAGTATGTGCGGTGGTGACCTAGATGGGAATGGCTTCAATGATTTACTATTTGCTGGAGGAGGAGGCGCTAGTTTCATTTGGTCCAATGCCGATGGAACGATGTACAATGAGGTGAGTGATGAGAATTACATTTTCTGCCAGCGATCCAACATGGTGGATATGAATGCCGATGGTATGTTGGATGCTTTTGTTTGTCATGATGTGGCCCCTAATGTTTGGTATATGAACAACGGTACTCAATTTTTTGATTGGAATCAGGGAGGAATGGGTGATACCCCAGACGGTGGTAATTACGGCTCTGTTTGGATTGATTATGACAATGATTGTGATATTGATCTGTTTATAGCAAAATGCAGAGGGGGAGATTCTCCAGCCAACATTAATCAAATGCATAGAAACAACGGAGATGGAACTTATACGGAAGTTGGTGCGGAGATAGGCTTAGCGGATAATGTACAGACATGGTCATCCGCATGGGCAGATTATGACAATGATGGGGATATGGATGTCGTGGTGGGTGCAAGTTCTTTTGCCAATGGTGGACACAAAGTAATGATCAACGATGGGAATGGATTTTTTACAGATCAAACTGCCGGTTCAGGATTTGATGTCAATCCTAATTTGAGCATTGAATGGGCTCCGGGTGACTTTAATAATGATGGTTGGGTAGATGTGATGGGAGGTGGACAAATTTTGATCAACAATGGAAATCTCACATTTACGCCTACACAGGTAGCATTCAGTGCAGGACCCATTGGTGATTTGAATGAGGATGGATTTTTGGATGTGGTAACCGGTGGAACGAGGTATATGAATACCCCTAACGATCACCATTTTATTAAACTCAATATGCAAGGGACGGTGAGTAATAGAAATGGCATTGGAGCAAGGGTCAAACTATATACTCCAAGTGGTGAGCAAATACGCGATGTGCGCAGTGGAGAGGGCTTCCGTTATATGAGCTCATTGAATGTGCATTTTGGATTGGGTATGGATGAACAGATCAGCAAGATCACCGTCTGTTGGCCCTCTGGAATTACGGATGAAATCTTAAATCCACAGATTGATCAAACGCTTTTGATAGTAGAAGGTCAAAACGAGGTGGGCACGGATGAACGCATTACCTCATCTCTTCAATTACTTCCCAATCCTGCTCAGCATCAATTGGCTATTATTGGAGCAAAAATTATTCAACCCATCGAGGCATTGGATGTCAGTGGAAGGAGAATAAATCTGCCTCTCAAACAAGTCAATAATTATTCGGTGGAGCACTTATTACCCGGAATCTACTTCATACGAGTGGTGACAGACGAAGGAATTCAGACTTTGTCATTCATCAAGGAATAGTAAGTACACAAATAGCCTTTAAGAAAGTTCTCAAGGGCTCACCAGATTGAGAGAAAGTTGGGCATACCACGTTCCATTCATTTTGTTTTCTTGCAAATAAGGCTGATCTCCAGTAAACCCTCTGAAGAATTCTTTACCATCGTTGTATTGATCAAGATTGAAACTATATCCGTAGCGGTATCCCACTTGTAAGGACATCCAAATAAACTGATAGAGTGATGCCTCCCATGTGGCGCGGATTCTGAGTTCACTCCTTCTTAATTCGATGTTACTCAAATTCTCCGTGCCGTTGGTTAATTGGTGATGTAAAATTCGATAAGAGTTTCCTTCTAATTCATATCCGAACAACAGAATATTGCGGGGCGAAATGGTTTTTCTGATATTCACTCTGGCCGGGGCGAGCATTTCTACTCCCCATTTTCTGCTAGGGGCAGTCCAGTTTAATAGCATGACCGGTATGTAGTTCAATTCCCCCACGCGGTAGGTTCTGGACAATCCGAAACCGATCATTTTTCGATCGTGCTTCTTTTTTCCAAAAATGATTGCGCTGCTATACCTAGTATATTTAATGGGTGTGATATTCTTGGTGGCGTAATCTCCGTTCAAATCAGCAGAGGCCTGCACAATCATGAAGTGCTCTTCATTGAAGGGTTTGAACAAGGTAGTGCTCAATCCAGCTGTTGATAATCCATTCTCTTTGAGCGTTGCATCGAGTGGGTTTAAGTTCCGATTGGAGTTAGCGTAAAAAGCGGTTCGTGCATAGTTGATTCCAGCCTGAAGCACAACATTTGTCTTTGAAATCACGGGAATGTTGGCGCTGATTCTTAATCCTCCTGCACCTTGAAAGTCTCCTTGTTTTAAATCACTGAGATGATTACCATTTTGATCTTTCCAATGTCCGTAATCGACATCAAATGCGCCTTGATGATCAAAGCCAATGGAAATTAATTTGGCTGGACTTAGATCAAACACTTTGGGTGTGCAAAATCGCTTGGCACCTTTATCTGCAAAGTTGAGATTTTCATACATCGAAAAGTCTTCTTCCTGTTGCAAGGAATCGGTCTGTCCAAAGCCCATCAGACTGATACAGCTCAGACAAATTAGAATATTAAAGCGCATGGGAGCGAATTATTTTTTTAGATTGAGTCGCTTCCAAACATCTGTCCTACCCAATGCTTCTACTCCAATATACCCTCTGATGTCAAGGGTGTTATTGTCGGTCATTTTAATGATGCACTTGTAGGTGCTGCCATTTTCTGGATCATAAATGGTTCCATTATCCCATTGGTTACTGCCCAAATATTTGAAATCTTTGAGCATTCTATATCCTTTCAAAGGAACAGTTCTAAGACTTGCATCGGGATTGTTTTTATCCACTTTTGGTTGGCCTGTGTTGGGGTCGATAGGTTCTTTGAGCCAAACGATTTTACCATAATATTTTTCTCCAATTTTTTCAATTTTCACGCGGGCTTTGCCATTGCTAGGTTCCCAGACACCTAGTAACTGATCAGCTTCTGTATTTTGAGCAAAACCGATAGAGTGTGAAAGCCAAAGAAGGCTGAGTAATAAAAGCTGTTTCATGATTCTTATTTTTTATAGGTGATTTCAAATTCAAAGTTTCCCTGATAGGTCAGGTTATTTTCCGAGTCCCCTTCAATGTCAGCATCCAAGATGAGAATGATTTCTTTTTGTTGGAAGTTATCCAACAACTCGCTCTCAGCGGAAGGATTTAGGGTGACCTCTTTTAGGTTTTTTTCTACCGGATTCAAAACAGCCACTTTTTCCATTTTGGCGTCAGAGGATGTTAGCTGTAGTACAAAGTTTCTGATGTTGTTAAAGCCAATGCTATCCTGGGTGCTGATGTTGGCTTTGATCAATTTAACCGCTTCAATTTGATCTGCTTTTAAATTGGGCTCGATTGCATTTAGATCAATTACATGGGTGGCCTGAAGAGTATTGGGTCCGTCAAACAAGGGCCCTTCGACGGTCAGGTCGATTTGATTTATTCTATAGGTTTTCTTAGTGGCTTCTCCACAAGAGCAGCACAATATCAAAAATGATATTGATAAGAGAAAATAATATTTCATTTTTTTTTCGTTTGGGTAAATATATGGAATATGGAAAACCACATAACGAATTGTATAGAAAAATTGTTTACATGAATTGTAAGTTAATCTTACTTACATCTACTAAGAATTTTTTTCCAATGGTTTTTCTCCCTAGCAAAATAGGGTATTTCATACCTGATCGATCGGTTAAAGATATCTCGCTTCTGATGCTTTTTAGGCCAATTTTCACAATGGTGCGCAAGCAGAATCTTTCTTCTGTTTGTCCAAAGCTGTTTTTGATGATTCTTTTTTTGTAGTCTGAAAATTCAAATGAGTGGACTTGGCCATTGTTCTCCCAATCAAAAATCACCTTCAGCTTGGTGCCTTCTGGTGTTTGTATTTCAGTACAACTTTCACAATGAACGGCCGTTCTGAAAGCACCGGTATCGATTTTGGCGGGCACAAAAAAACCTCCCCATTCAGGGAGGTGAATCATTTCTCTTCTTCCGATGATCTCCATCTTATTGCGCTAAGCATTTTTTAACCATCTCACTGATGGCTTTTCCATCTGCTTTTCCACTCAACACTTTGGCTGCCCCCATCACTTTTCCCATATCACTCGGGCTGGTGGCTCCTACTTGTGCTATAATCTCTTTGATTGCTGCCTCCAATTCCTCTGGGGTAAGGGGTTGAGGCAAGTAAGACTGAATCACAGCGGCTTGTTTCATTTCTTCAGCAACAAGATCTTCTCTGCCTTGTGATTGATAAATTTCAATCGACTCAGTGCGTTGTTTATTGAGCTTGGTAAGAATGGCCATTACAGCACTATCCTCTACTTCGGTGGAGCCATCCTTGGTGGCTTCCAACAAGATTTTACTTTTGATATCACGCAAGGCCATGAGTTTTTCCTTGTCTCCACCTTTCATGGCGTTTTTAATGTCTTCGTTGATGCGATCTGTTAGTTTCATAATTGTTGTATTTTAAATCAATCCAAAATGTTTTTCAGCCATGTCCACAACATTGTCTCCAATAGCCAATGAGGCCGTTGCTGCGGGTGAAGGTGCATTGAGAACATGGATGCTTCTATCGGTGTATTCTATTCTAAAATCATCTCTTGTATCACCATCCTCTCGGAGGAGCAGTGCCCGTACTCCTGCACGCCCAGGTACAATATCATCCATTGTTAAATCGGGAATCAGACGCTGTAAAGTTTTTAAGAATAATCTTTTAGAAAATGCCCTTCTGTATTCGTCGATTCCATATTTCACATTACCCATAAATAATCGCCATGTGCCAATGTACGAAAGCGCATCAATTGTATCTTTCAAGCTGAAGTCTGTTTTGCCATAACCCTCTCTCTTAAAGGTAAAGACGGCGTTGGGTCCACATTCAATGCTGCCATCTACCATCCGGGTGAAGTGCACTCCCAAAAAAGGAAATTCGGGGTTCGGAACGGGGTAAATCAAATGCTTTACTTTGTGTTTGGCATGTTCTGCAAGATCATAATAATCTCCTCTGAAACCCACCACTTTCTCTTTTAGTGGAATGCCATCTTTTTTGGCTAGGCGATCGGCTTGTAACCCTCCGCAAACTACGAGATACTTGGTGATATAGCTTGCTTTTTGTGTTTTTACTCGGGTATATTCTCCATCTCTCTCAAATCCAATTACCTCTTCTCCTAAATGAACTGCACTTTGATTTTGAATACCCAAACCCAATTCGGTCATCACTTCCGTAGATCTTCTGAAATCAATGATTCCCGTGCATCCAACATGCACTGCGTCGATTCCTTTGACATGGGGCTCAATTTCTCTAATTTCAGCAGGACTAACCCTCCTCATTCCCTCAATTCCGTTATTGATGCCGCTCTGGTAAATTTTCTCTAAGTTGGCCAGTTCACTCTGATCCGCCGCAACGATGAGTTTTCCGCAGACATCATGTCGGATGTTATGATCTTTGGCAAATTGCACCAACTCTCTTCTTCCATTAACACAATTGATGGCTTTGAGCGAACCAGGTTTGTAGTATATACCACTGTGGATTACGCCACTATTATTCCCCGTTTGATGATCGGCTAATTTGTTTTCTTTTTCTATCAAAAGAATTTTTAAGTTGGGAAATCTTCTTTGCAACTTATAAAAGGTAGCCGCACCCACAATTCCACCTCCTACGATGGTAATATCAAAATTAGCCTTCACTGCTTTCAAATTTAATTGCAAAAATAACATACATGTCAGCGAAATGTTTACATTTCCAAAATGAATAATAGAAAGAAAATTCAGAATGCCTGGGGCATGTATGATTGGTCTAACTCCACCTATAATTTGGTGATTGGATCGGCTATTTTCCCGGCTTTTTACACGGCAGTTACTCCAGAGCGAGTACGTTTTTTTGGAGCGGATGTTCATAACACGGAGGCGGTGGCCTATGTTTTATCTTTTTCGTTGTTTGTGGTGAGTGTAGTAGTGCCGCTCATTTCTGGAATAGCTGATTATTACAGGATGAAGCGCAGATTCATGCAGTTCTTTTGTTACTTAGGAGCTGCTTCGTGTTGCTCCCTTTATTGGTTTGACCCCAATCACCTTGAGATTTCCTTTATTAGTGTGACATTAGCGAGTATTGGTTTTTGGTGCAGTTATGCTTTGGCCAATTCTTTTTTGCCTCAGATTGCCACTAAAGAGGAGCAGGATGCTGTAAGTGCCCGTGCCTTTTCAATGGGGTATATTGGAAGTGTCACGTTGCTCATCATGAATTTGGTGGCCATCAAAGTGTTTGGAATGAGCGCTCGTTGGAGTTTTGTCTCTGTGGGTATTTGGTGGGCTGGATTTGCTCAAATTACTTTTTATTATGTGCGGGAAACTCCAAGCATAAATGCCACTTCTGGCATGCGATGGGACAAAGGTTTTCATGAACTGAAATTGGTGTGGAGTCAGATGGCGGATAACAAGAAATTGAAGTCATATCTGTTGTCCTTTTTTGTTTTTTCTATGGGTATTCAAACCATCATGCAAATGGCGGCTTATTTTGGAAAGGAGATCAATTTGTTGCCTGAGCAGCTGATCATTGCTATTGTGTTGATTCAGTTCATCGCCATTCCCGGGGCAATGGTATTTTCAAGAGTGTCAAGGAGAATTGGAAACTTGCCCATGTTGGGAGTGGCCTTGTTGATTTGGGTGGGAGTTTGTGTGTTTGCCTATTTTGTTGTCAAAGATGCCAACACTTTTTTTGCGGCGGCTGCGATTATTGGTTTTATCATGGGCGGTACCCAAAGTTTGGCAAGAAGTACCTATTCGAAATTCCTGCCCGAAACAGAGGACACGGCCTCTTTTTTCAGCTTCTATGACGTTACAGAAAAGATCGGTTTGATCATCGGATTGTTTTCTTTTGGATTCTTGGAGGGTGCCTTTGGAACCATGAGGGCAAGTATCCTTGCCCTGGTGGTGTTCTTTATCGTGGGGTTTGTCCTTTTATTAAGAGTCCCCAAGGAGCGATCCGCTGATATAAAGCACTAAATTTTCCCTTTCAAAAAAGTTTCTACTTCTTGGATGCTCTTGGCCTTTAATTGAAGCGTTCCCGAAGTGTCGATTACAAAAAACATGGGGGTTTTATTCACCTTGTATAATTTAGAAACGGGCGATTCCCATTGCTTTCCGCCGTATATATTGATAAAATTGAAACCTCTTTCGGTAAGTGCCTTGTCCCAATTGTCTTTTACATTGTCTAAGCTATAACCCACTAAACTTACTTTTTGGGAGTTGTATTTTTCATGAAACGCCTTGATTTCTGGGGCAGCCGCTTTGCAATGTTCGCACCATGAACTCCAAAACATGATGATGGTATATTTCTGTTTTGCTGCATGTTTTCTCATGTCGAAACTCTCATTCTTTTGCGTGAGCGCGGTGAAATTAGGAGGTTGATGTCCCACTGTGAGTTGCTGAATAGAGCTGGCCGTTTTGGTCAGTAGTTTGTGAATGTCATCCTCCCCGCAACTTTCGCCGTTGAGATGCTGATCAATGAGATAAGCGCACATATTATCCATTCCGCTTTCAAAAAAACCATTGAGCATCTGATATACCGCAAATTCATATACGACATCATTGGCCTGTGCCTTGGTGAGCACATCCTCAATGCATTGTATGTAACCACTGTTTTCTCCTTTGCTAAACTTTCTCATGTACCGTTGGATGCGATCATTGAGAATAGTACATCGGGTAATGGAGGTGTCAGTAAAATCGAAGTTAGACCAGAAAGTGGATTTCCGTAATGGCAATACATCACTCTTCCATTTCATGAGTTTGTACAAATAGGATTGAGGATTGGCATTGGCAATAGAATCTCTCAATTTTACGAGCTCTAGTTCTTTTGTCTTGATGATGGTACTATCATTTCCTTCTTTCTTATGAGCGCCACGGATAGCATTATTGATCTTGATTTCTTTGGGCATGTAGGTGGTCCATGCAATATTTTGCGCACTTTGTAAATATTTCAAGTTGTTTTCTAGCTTGACATTGTTGAATTGAAGTTCCACCACTTTTTCATTGTCCAAGATGATAGGAACATGATTGTTTTCGGTCACTCCCACCAAATACATGCCTTGCTTGAAAAAACGAGCTTTGAATTCAAATTGATTGTTTACCACTTTTGCGGAATCGACAATCTCCATGACTTTCCCCAATGTTGACCACAGTTTTACCGATTTGTAATTGCCTACTGTAAAGCTTCCCTTGATGGTGGTTCTGTCTTTAGCGTTGTGGTCAGCGAGAGCCGAAGCGTTTAATGGTGAGTACACTAACCAACTTAGAATCAATATCCAATTTCTCATAAAACAAAAATAATGCATTTGTTCTCTAACATCGTGCCATTAACTTTGTTTAATGGATTCAGATTTAGCTAAAATTTGGGGAATGTCGCCAGAGGGAGACGAGGAGGATTGGTTGGAGGAATATAAGCAACAGCTCTTCATAGCAAGAAGGGAGTTGAGAAATCTTTACCAAATACCCAAGTTATTTGATAGAAAATGGGAAGTCTATTTATCATGGGCCATCAAAGAAAAGTCGGATTGGAAATTAATTTCCAAGGTGCCTGAAAATTTGAATGGGCTCGACAGCTTTGAGAGGGATTTGATGCGTTCATTAAATAATATGGAACAGGCTGCCCATTTTTGCGAATTGGTGCAACGGTCGCACGAGTTGAGAGTGCTCATGGAGGGCTATAAAAATTATATGATAGTATTTACCTCATCTTGGGAAGAGGAGTGGAAAAATGTTGAGGTGAATTCGAGGGAGTTTTTTCCTACCGGTTCATTTATTTACTCGATGAAGAATGGAGGTCAAAAGGAAGATTGGAAAATGGCTCTGCTCAAAGAGCGGAAGCGAATCTCCTTCGTTTATTGATTGAAATCCATCATATTTGCAAAAAAAAATACATGAGAATCATAGAGTGCATTCCCAATATTTCGGAAGGGAGAGATCAGGGTAAGATCAACGCCATTGTTTCTGTCGTAGAGTCGGTAGAAGGGGTAATGTTATTGGATGTAGATCCAGGGAAGTCCACAAATCGGACGGTCATTACTTTTGCAGGCGAGCCGGAGAGGGTGGTGGAAGCTGCATTTTTATTGATTCAAAAAGCAGCAGAGCTCATTGATATGCGAACGCACAAAGGGGAACATCCGCGACAAGGCGCTACCGATGTTTGTCCGTTTGTTCCCATCGCTGGAGTGAGCATGGAGGAGTGTGTGGCCTTGGCTCATCAACTTGGAGCGCGCGTTGGAAATGAGCTTGGCATTCCGGGATATTTTTATGAAGCAGCCGCGAGACAAGACAACAGAAGGAATCTGGCCAATTGCAGAAAGGGGGAGTATGAAGCATTGGAGAAGATTACAACCGCAGAATGGAAGCCAGATTTTGGTCCTGCTCAAATAACGGATACGGCCAAGCGAGCAGGCATTACCACCATCGGTGCGCGTAATTTTTTAGTGGCTTACAATGTTAATCTGAACACTACTTCCACTCGCAGAGCCAATGCGATTGCGTTTGATATCAGAGAGGCGGGTAGAACATTGCGTGAAGGAGATCCACTCACTGGAAAACCTATATTGGATGAAAATGGAGAACCCAAAAGAATTCCCGGCACATTAAAGTCGGTCAAAGGAATCGGTTGGTACATTGATGAGTATGGTATAGCACAATTATCCCTGAATCTCACGGATATTTCGGTTACCCCAGTCCACATTGCATTTGAAGAAGCTTGCACAAAGGCCGCTGAGCGGGGTATCAGGGTGACGGGCTCTGAGTTAGTGGGGTTGATTCCTTTGCAAGCGATGTTGGATGCGGCAGATTATTTCTTGAATAAGCAAGAGCGCTCATTGGGAATTTCCGATAAAGAGAAAATAAAAATTGCGGTGAAATCACTGGGATTAGATGATTTAGCACCCTTTCATCCAGAAGAGAAAATCATTGAGTATGTCTTGGCCAAGAAAATGGGCAGTGCAGAAAAATTAATTTCGATGACGGCCAAGGATTTGGCCAATGAGACGGCCAGTGAGAGCCCTGCTCCCGGTGGTGGTTCGGTGAGTGCTTATGTGGCTGCATTAGGAGCGTCGTTGGGTGTGATGGTGGCCAATTTGTCCTCGCATAAACGGGGGTGGGATGAGCAGTGGAAATCTTTTTCTGATGTAGCAGAGAGAGGGATGAAAATTCAAAAGGAGTTGTTGTGGTTGGTGGATGAGGATACTCGTGCTTTCAATAAAATCATGGAGGCTTTTGGTTTACCCAAGGACAGTGAAGAGGAGAAAAAAAATCGTGCTGCAGCGATAGAAAGTGCTTCCCAATATGCGATGGAAATCCCTATGAGAACGGCTGTGGTGGCGTATCAAGCGATGGATATTTGTGCAGAAATGATTGAGCGAGGCAATCCCAATTCGGTGACAGATGCTGGTGTGGGAGTGTTGTGCATTCGCGCGGCTGTGTTGGGCGCTATCATGAATGTACGCATCAATGCCGCGGGAATCAAGGACAAAGGTTTCACCGAAAAATTATTGGCCCAAGCCCTTCAATTGGAAAGTGAAGTGCTGGAGAGGGAGGAAGCGTTGAGAAAGAAAGTGATGGAGAAGATGTAAGTTATTGTTGAACTCCATTGATCCATACCGATTCAATTCTGCTTTCACCGAAATAATAGAACAGTTCTGACAAATGTTCCAAAGGTTCTGTGAGGAGGAGATTGGCTCTTTTTCCGATGGTAATGCTCCCCACCTCGTGCTGTAATTCCATTGCGGCAGCTCCATTGTAGCAAGCAGCAGCACATACTTCTTGAGGATTCATTTGCATTTGAATACAGGCCAAACTATTGATGATATTCATATTTCCATTGGGAGCAGAACCAGGATTAAAATCTGTGGCCAATGCAACGGGTATATTGTGATCCATCAGCTTTCTAGCAGGCGTGTAAGGGATTTTAGTGAACAATGAGCAGCCGGGCAAAGCCGTGACAATGGTGGGTTGTTGCTGAAGCGCGAGTAAGTCGTTGTCATCGAACACCTCAACATGATCGAGGCTGAGTGCACCCATCGATAATGCAGCTGGAATACCTCCAATGGAGTAAAATTGATTCAAGTGCACCTTACCTTTTTTATTTAATGATTGTGCTGCTCCAAGAATCTGCTTCAAATGGGTGACTTGGAAATAATCTCGCTCACAGAATAGATCGACAAAATCAAATCCAATTTGATGAGCTTGTGGCAGCAATTCTTGTATCATGTACTCGACATACTCATCCATCCTATTTTTAAATTTTTCTGGCAATGCATGGGCTAGCAAAAGGGTGATTTTAATAGGGATATTCACCTGCTCTCGTATGCGGTGAATAACGCGCAGCATCTTCAATTCATTCTCGACATCTAAACCATATCCTGTTTTGATTTCCAAAGCACCTGTGCCATTGAGGATCATGCGATGGATTCTGTTCAACGCATCTTGTAAAAGATCATCCTCGCTTTTTACAGCTATGGCTTTGGCTGAATGTAATATACCTCCACCGCGTTGGGCAATTTCTTGGTAAGTGAGACCGTTGATTTTATCTTCAAATTCTAATGCTCTAGAGTTTGCAAATACAGTATGAGTATGTGAATCACACCAGGTGGGCAATAGAAATTTTCCCTCCGCGTCAATGATTTCGAGACCTGACCAATCACTGATACCAGGCCATTCATCCATGGTTCCAAATTCCACAATAATGCCATTTTCAATTGCCAAGTAGGCGTCATGAAGAAGCCGGAAATTTTTCATCTCACTGCCCGCTATGAAGGAAGGGCTATCCTCCATAATGCCTACTAATCCTTTGATGTTTTTAAACAAAATTTTCATTGCCTGCAAGATGCATCAAATTTATCATTTAGCAATCTGCATCTTTTGTAAATTGCAACGTGCATTATTTTTATTCCAGCATATCAGTTCAAAATGGTCATTGGGAGTTGGCAGAGGAGGAATGGCGTCATATCAAGGCATTGCGTATCAAAGAAGGGGAGCACATCATGCTAACGGATGGGATCGGAGGAAGGTGTGAAGCTATTTTTCATTTGTCCAATAAAATACCTTCCTTGGAATCATTCCATGTTTTTCCCATGATGGAATCGTTAAAGGGACTAACGGTTGGCATTCCTGTAACACAGGACACAGATCGTTTAGAGTGGTTCATAGAAAAGTCAGTGGAGTTAGGAGTTGCAGGAGTACAGCTTATTCAAACGGAGTGGAGTGTACCGGTGAAGTATTCTTTACACAGGTTGCGGAAAATAGCCATTGCTGCAATGAAGCAGAGTCAGCGGGCTTGGTTACCTGAAATTCTAGATCAAATCAATTGTCAAAGGTTGTTGGAGCTTTATCCTACGGCTTCCATTTATTTTGCTCATTGTCAAGGAGGAGATAAAAAGGAATGGAATGCCATATCCAAATCTGAAGAGGATATTTTGTTGATTGGGCCAGAGGGAGATTTTTCCCCGAAAGAAGTGGAGCAGTTGTTGTCTCAAAATGCAACCCCTGTCTCTTTGGGAGCATACAGATTACGAACAGAGACAGCGGCTCTCGCGGCGGTTGCACATTATTGTATATCCTAATGAAAAGAGTCTTGATATTATCTTTTGTTTTTTTGATTATTTTAACCGTAGTGGCATTTTTTACCAAAACGACACAGCAGGAATTTACGGATGTGGCTTTGGAACAGTGGAAGCAGTATTCGGCTCAGTTTTCCTCAGATCCAGTGATGGAGGATGTCGTCGCCTTACAGAACGATTTCATGTTGAAGGCACTTAATCGATTGGTAAAAAGCGATGATTATGTGTTGTTTTCAAAATTTACACTACAACTAGCGGATGGTGAATATGAATACATCGGCGTTTTTCATCAGGTAATTCCTCTGCAGGCGGCCAATCCAATAACCCAATTTTATCCCAATGATGAGCAATAGAATTTTTTTTGTTTTCCTACTTTGCGCCATAACAATTTTAGGAAGAACCCAGTTAAATGTCATACCACAGCCTCAAAGCTGTGTTTTTAGTAAGTCTGGTGCTTTTGTTTTAAATGCTGAAACCAAGATTGTTTATGATCCAGCGTTTAGTTCAGAGGCATCTATATTGTTTAATTTGTTATTGGAATCTTTTCAACTAAAAAATGAATTAGAACCTTTCAAGCAGCCCTCACGAGGCATCATTTATCTCAAAAGAAAAAATGGAGAGATGAATGAGGTGATGGCCCATGCGGAGTATTATCAATTGGATGTTTCAGAGCAGTCAGTGGTGATTGAGTCTTATAAAGGAGTGGGTATCCTTCATGGTATTCAAACCTTTCTGCAGTTGTTACCAGTAGAGGTTCCCTCCAGTGGTGTACTTTCTATTGCAGCTCTCACGATCAAAGATTTCCCTGTGTTTAAGCATAGGGGTTTGTTATTGGATTGTGGTAGACATTTCATGTCAACGGATTTCATCAAACAAACATTGGATATTATGTCTGCGTACAAAATGAATGTGTTTCACTGGCATCTGACGGAAGATCAAGGATGGAGAATCGAGATCAAGAAGTATCCTAAGTTGACGGAAATTGGTGGATTCAGAACAGAAAATGGTCGGCAATATGGTGGTTTCTACACACAAAAAGACATCAAGGAAATTGTTGACTATGCAACGAAGTTGCATATAACGGTAATACCGGAGATTGAATTGCCTGGCCATAGTTCTGCGGCTATTGCGGCCTATCCTTATTTGAGTTGTACTGGAAAAAGTATTCCGGTGGAAACCGAATGGGGGGTGTTCAAGGACATTTACTGCGCGGGCAATGATCAGACCTTACAATTTATCTACGATGTGATGGATGAGGTGTGTAGTCTTTTTCCGGGCAAATACATTCATATTGGTGGAGATGAGGCGCCTAAGGTCCGTTGGGAGAGTTGTACTAAATGTCAAAAAAGAATCAAAGGCAATCAATTAAAAAGCGAAGCTGAATTGCAAACATGGTTGATTGAGCAAGTCGCCACCCATCTTAAGAAGAAAGGAAAATCCATCATCGGTTGGGATGAGATTTTGGAAGGTGGAATACCAGCCGACGCAGCCATTCAATCATGGAGAGGGATGCAAGGTGGCATTGATGCTGCTCAAAAGAAACATGGGGTGATCATGAGTCCTACTAGTCATTGTTATTTTGATTATGGCTTGGATGGGATTGACACTAAAAGGGTGTATGAATTTGAGCCAATACCTAATGAGTTGAATGCAGAGTACCAGAATTTTATATGGGGCGCTGAGTGTAATATGTGGACCGAGAGAGCCCCGCAGGAGACGGTTCACTCCAAAATTTTACCGCGTATGTTAGCGCTAAGTGAGGTTTTATGGACCCATCCCAAGGCAAGAGATTACAATGAATTTGAGCGTCGTGTGAAATTTGATTTTAAGCGGTTGGATAAAAAAGGAGTGAAGTATGGTTTCCTCTCCACACCTCTGCAATTTGATGCTAAAATCAAGGGAGATCAACTCTGGGTAGAGCTAAAGAAGTATTCAGAGGATGTTGTGTTAAAATACAAAGTATTGAATAAGAAGATGGAATGGGTGGAATATAAAAGCGCTATTGAAATCCAATCAAAACAAGTCTTGGCGGTAAGTATGAGAACGTTGGGTACGGGGAATGAAACTGTAGTGGAGAGAAGCTATGCGGCACATCAAGGTTTAGGAAAGGAGTTAAAATTGAATTACATGCCGAGCAATTCTTATTCAGGAGGGGGGTATAATGCCCTTTTGGATGGTAGGTTGGGAACGAGTAATTTCCGAGATGGGATTTGGCAGGCTGTTCAGGGAAAAGACATGGAAATGTTGATTGATTTGGGTGGAATTAAAGATGTGAAATCGATATCTACGCAATGGTTCCATTATGCCAACGCTTGGATATTCAGGCCTCAGCGGGTGGAGTACTGGGGCTCTGTGGATGGAAATAATTGGAAGTTATTGTTGGGTGATGATCTCCAATTAGCTGCTGAAAGTCCTGGTGAATTGATTGTATCTTCAGCTTGTCCAGTAAATGATATTCCCTATGTGATGCGATATGTCAAGGTGATAGCCAAATCCATTGGTAAATGTCCCAATTGGCATGATGCGCCGGGAGAACCGAGTTGGTTGTTTTGTGATGAGATTGTAATTGAGTAAGCATGAGAGTGCATGTCATTATGCATGGCCGGCATCAAAATTCTAAGAGATGGCTGCGGCATTGGAGTGCATGGCAAACAAAGGCAGGTTATCGGCTCTCCATTGACTATACCCAATTCGCGGGTCATGCCGCTGCTTTGGCGTCTGAGGCTATCAACCAGCCAGTGGATATTTTGGTGGCAGCAGGGGGAGACGGTACTCTCAATGAATGTGTCAATGGCTATTTGAAAGCCAATGGAAAGATTCCCATGACTTTCATGGCCATGGGTACCGGAAATGACTATTTAAAAACACTGCAACAAAGTGGTCAATGGAAAGAGGTGCATGATCTAATTGTAAGGGGGAAGACTCAATGGATGGATGTGGGGCAGATGGATTTTAGAGGCTTGGATGGATCGATGCAAAATCGTTATTTTATTAATGTGATGGATGTAGGATTGGGTGGAGAAGTGGTGCAGAAAATAGCCCATTCAAAAAGACGCCTTGGGCCTTTTTTAACCTACCAAAAAGCGGTCATTTCCTCTCTAATAGAGTATAAAAGGACTGTTGTGAATTGTGAACTCGATAATGTCCATTTTGAAAGTGAGACGCTGATGTTGGTGGTCGCTAATGCGAAGTGGTTTGGTAGCGGATTGGGGATTGCTCCTTTGGCATCATTGAATGACGGCGTATTGGAAGTGATTCATATTGGAAATATAACACTTTTAGATTACCTCATTCAACTTCCTAAGGTGAGACAATGCAGGGTGTTGAAACATAAGAGTATTCATTACTATACTTCAAAATGCATTGCTATCAGTACGCCGGGTTTACCCATAGATTGTGATGGAGAGTTCATTGGATTTACCCCTTTAAATTGCCAAGTATTGTATAGTAGATTAAAAGTTCTAGTGCACTAATGAGTATCCAAGGATTGGATTATATTTGCCTTCTAAAATTAAAATATTATGTCATATTTCTTCACTTCTGAGTCCGTTTCTGAAGGACATCCCGATAAAGTAGCGGATCAAATTTCTGATGCTTTAATTGATCATTTCTTGGCTTTTGATCCAGATTCAAAAGTAGCTTGTGAAACTTTGGTGACTACGGGACAGGTGGTGTTGGCTGGGGAGGTGAAGTCAAAAACCTATTTGGATGTGCAGAAAATTACGCGTGATATGATTCGTGAAATTGGCTACACAAAAAGCGAATATATGTTTGAAGCCAATTCTTGCGGCGTTTTGAGCGCTATTCATGAACAGTCTGCTGATATCAATCAAGGAGTGGAAAGAAAGAAGAAGGAAGACCAAGGTGCAGGTGATCAAGGAATGATGTTCGGCTATGCCTCTAACGAGACGGATAACTTAATGCCGCTTCCATTGGAATTGGCGCACATGTTATTGCGTGAATTGGCCGCTATCCGCAAGGAAGGAAAAACCATGAAGTACTTGCGCCCGGATGCAAAAAGCCAAGTAACGATTGAATACGGTGATGATCATAAGGCTATTGGAATTTCTGCGATTGTCATTTCTACTCAGCACGATGATTTTGATAAAAACGACAACAAGATGTTGGCGCAAATCAAAAAAGATGTCCAAGACATTTTAATCCCAAGGGTAATGAAGAAGTGTCCTGCTCGTGTGCAGAAACTTTTCAAAGCAAAGTATGCCTTGCATGTCAATCCTACGGGTAAGTTTGTGATTGGTGGTCCTCACGGAGATACCGGATTGACAGGAAGAAAGATCATCGTGGATACCTATGGTGGAAAAGGGGCTCACGGCGGTGGTGCGTTTTCAGGAAAAGATCCCAGCAAGGTGGACAGAAGCGCCGCTTACGCCACTCGACATATAGCTCGAAACCTTGTGGCAGCGGGTGTGTGTGATGAGGCCTTGGTGCAAGTAGCCTATGCGATTGGAGTAGCAGATCCAGTGGGTCTATATGTCAACACCTACGGAACTTCCAAAGTGAAAATGTCAGATGGTGAAATTGCGGATAAGATTTTAAAGATGAAAGAATGCAATTTGCGACCTTATTCCATTGAGACTCGTTTTAAATTGAGAACGCCCATATACAAAGAAACCGCTGCCTATGGTCACATGGGAAGAGAGTGTAAAGTGGTGACCAAAAAATTTGTCGATGGAAGTGGAAAAGAGAAATCGGTGAAAGTAGAATTATTTCCTTGGGAAAAGAATGATTTGGTAGCCTCTTTCAAAAAGGCCTTTTCCGTAAAATAATGTCATTTTATCCTTGTAAGGCCGCCCTGGTGCGGCCTTTTTTTGTGTTAAAAATCAGAGTTTAACAGAGTTGATTGCGCTATATTTGATTATCATGAAGCGATTAATTATCCTCTTTTGTATCCTTTTGTCTCTTTCTTCGACACGTCAAGTGATGGCTCAAAATAGTGTGCCTTTTCAATGGTCCCAAGTCATGCTGACGGCCATTAGAAATGATTTTGCCCGGCCGCCAATGACGGCGAGAAATCTATTCCATTTTTCATTAGCGATGTATGATGCCTGGGCGGCCTATGATTCTGTGGCAAGCACCGTATTCCTGGGAAAGACATTCAATGGTTTCTTTTGTCCGTACAATGGAATTGTGCAGCCCGCTGATATAGAATCAGCGCGGAATGCAGCGATGAGTTTTGCGGCCTACAGGATCATCCGAAATCGCTACATCAATTCACCGGGTTGGAACTCCGTTACCAATAATATGCTCAATACCTTGATGGGGGAGATGGGCTATGACGTGAATTTTACTTCTGCGGATTATTCCGGCGGTGATCCCAAAGCTTTGGGGAATTACATAGCCGCTCGCATTATTTCTTATGGTAATACGGATGGATCCAATCAGTTGGCCAATTATGCCAATCAATATTATGTACCATCCAATCCAGCGCTATTTCCCACCTTGCCTGGAACATCAGGAATAGTAAATCCTAATCGTTGGCAGCCACTCAGTTTGAGTGTTTTTATTGATCAGAATGGAAATCTATTGTCAGGGGCTCCTCCTTTTATGGGTCCCGAATGGGGCAATGTGAAGCCCTTCGCATTGGCGGATTCTGTAAAGTCGGTGAAACAAAGAGATGGATACAATTGGAATGTTTATCATGATCCAGGTATGTTTCCTCAATTGGGAGAAACGGGTTATGACATCAATGATTTGTATAAATGGAATTTTGCTTTGGTGGGTAAATGGGCTTCGCATTTGGATACTGCGGACCAGGTGATGTGGGATATTTCACCGGCGGGCATTGGTAATGCCGTGCTGCCGGAAACTTTTCAAGATCAATTACAGTTTTTTGATTTTGAAGATGGAGGTGACAATGGTACAGGTCATTCTATCAATCCTGTTACGGGTCAACCGTATGCTCCCAATATGGTAAGAAGAGGGGACTACACCCGTGTACTGGCAGAGTTTTGGGCCGATGGCCCGAGTTCAGAAACTCCACCGGGACATTGGTTTTCTATTCTCAATTATGTGATTACCGATTTGAATGGTAATTTTAATTGGGAAGGAGTAGAAAATTTGAGTGAAACAGAGTTTTGTGTCAAGGCCTATTTGACATTAGGAGGGGCCCTTCATGATGCTGCTATCAGTGCTTGGGGGATCAAAGGTTATTATGATGGCGTAAGACCCATCTCTGCGATACGTTATTTAGCAGAGAACGGCCAAAGTACGGATGCCTCACTTCCTAATTTCAACATCAATGGAATACCGCTGATCTCAGGTTTTACAGAACTGGTTCAGCCAGGAGATCCGTTAGCAGGAGCCAATAATGAAAACGTAAACAAGGTGAAGATGTGGACATGGAAGGGGCCGGATTATATCTCTGATCCCGCCACGACCGCTGCCGGGGTGGGATGGATTTTAGCAGAAAATTGGTATCCTTATCAAAGACCCACTTTCGTATCACCACCTTTTGCTGGATATGTTTCTGGACATTCTACCTATTCTCGTACAGGCGCTGAGGTGTTGACCGCGATTACGGGAAGCGAGTATTTTCCCGGTGGGATGGGAGTATTTGATGCTCCAATGAATGAATATTTGGTTTTTGAAGAAGGACCAAGTCAGACAGTGGAGTTACAATGGGCCACCTATCGCGATGCAGCGGATCAATGCAGTTTGTCTCGTATTTGGGGGGGGATTCATCCACCGATGGATGATATTGCAGGAAGAAAGATTGGAATGAAGGTAGCCGCCCATGCCGTCACCAAGGCTGATCAATATTGGATAGACACTGCCCCGAAAATCATCGCCTTTAACAGCAATCCTTTTGTGAATGATTTTGCTGTAGGTGCGGGATATGCCATATCAGTGACATTTGATCAACCTATGGATATGACGTCTGATCCGGGCTTGTTTTTCACTTCCAATGATTTGGCCAGTACGTTGGAATGGAATGATCAATTTTGGTTGAATGATTCTGTATTCATCTGGAATTTTGTTGTAACAGATAACAACGAGGAGATTTCTGGTATTGATTTAAAAATCATGTCGGCGATGGCACAAAATGGTGAATTACAAAGAATATTTTATAAAAATAACGCCTTTGTGGTAGATACTAAAAATCCAATTTGTCTATCCATGGATGTCTCAGATAACTTGATTAATCAAGCCTTTATTCAATCGGGATCATTGTATTTGGAAGTGCAATTTGATGAGGAAATGATTCCATCATTAAGTCCTCAATTGTCTGGCGGCTCTCTTACTTTTTTGAATGGTTTATCCCCACAGGTCAATTGGCTCAACGGACATTCAGCACAGCTGATTTGTCAATTTCCTGATTTGGATGAATATTTCATGAATGATTTAGTTCAATTCGCTGGGTTCACTGACTTAGCAGGAAATGCGATGATCAATTTTATCAGTGACTCAGCAGTGGATATAGATACGCAACAGCCAGTGGTAACTTCAGTAGAGGCTGATTGGGAAATGGTGAATGAAAGCAGCGTTGGTCAAAATTTGCAGTTAAAGATTGCCTTCAATAGTGAGGTGGATGTTAATTCTACTCCTCAGTGGTCAGGGCTACCTTTGGGAATGGTTCCTACTGATTACAGCTTTACCCACCCCGATACACTGTTGTTTAATTTCAACATCCAAGATGAAAATGAAGACTTTTCGGACCCGGTCAGTTTGGAGTTATATGGATTGTCGGACATTGCTGGCAATGTTATGAGCAATGGTAATCTTAGTGATTTGTTTTATTGGGATACAAAACAACCAGCTGTTCAGACTATTTCCATGTGGCTCGGTGATGGGTCATCTTCAATCAACCCAATAATCATTGATGAATTCAATACAGGTATTTTGAGCGTGTATTCATTGGTAGAGTTTGATGATGCAATGGATACATTGGTAGTACCCATTCCATCTTGGGGTGATGCAGCTGTCCAAGCTTCCATGACGCTCAATAGTCATCAATGGCTTTCATCAACACAATTAAAGTTGAATTGGGATGTGGTGGACAATGACTACAACAACTTTGATGTTTCATTGACTCTAGCCGGATTTAGCGATGGCATGGGCAATGGAAATGATTCTACATTGGAGCAGCATATGCAATGGGTGATGATGTTGTTGGGACCCATTCCAGGTTGCACGGACAGCTTAGCTTGTAACTATTTACCTTTTGCCAATGAGGATGATGGTACTTGTTGGGTGGTGGGTGCAGCTTGTGATGATGGAGATTCCCTTACACAAAATGATATGGTCAATGCAGATTGTGATTGTATTGGCACTGTCGTATCGGTTCAGGAGATGAGACAAGACAACTGGGCAGTTTATCCTAATCCATCATCAGATTACATATACTCGAATGAGTCCGGTGTTTTGGAAATATACAATGCCTTAGGTCAAGTAGTGACTCGAGCGCGTGTTCAGCAAAATGAACCGATTTCAATCATTCATTTGAAGAGTGGAATGTATTGGATTCGGAAGGAAAGTGAAGTTCGCAGTATATTGAGAGTGGAATGAGGTGATGGGCGGTAATCATTAAGATTCAATTAACATAAAGTTTACATTCTTGTGGCATTATTGCATGGATGGAGAAAAGAGTAATCAGTGTACAGCGTGAGTTGTCATGGCTGCAGTTCAATGAACGAGTTTTACAGGAGGCAGCGGATACAAAGAATCCCTTGATATCTAGAGTTCATTTTTTGGGAATATTTTCAAGTAATTTAGATGAGTTTTTTAAAGTAAGAATTGCCTCTTTGAGGAGGGAATTGAAGTCTATGAAGGGAACAAGAAATTCTCTCGTGGAAATAAAAAAACCGCTTCAAATGATACATGAGCGGGTGATTGAATTGCAATGGGAGTTTGATCAGGTATTTGAGAAGACCAAAAAAGATTTATCTAAACAAGGGATTCACTTCAAGAATGAGAAACAACTTTCTGCGGATCAAAAGGATTTTTTGATCCACTTTTTTGATCAAGAAATTCGTCACGATATTATACCCATCATTATTGGTCCAAAGCTTCCCATGCCGGAATTGGAGGACAACGCTTTGTATTTGATTGTTGAATTGGAGCTCAAGGAAAATGGAAAATTCATTTACGCGTTGATAGAGGTGCCACAGTCAAAAAGTAGGTGGGTAATTTTACCAGCAGAGAAGTTGCAACATCATGTTATTTTTTTGGAGGATGTCATTCGATTGAATTTAAAGAAAATTTTTAGTCCGTATAGTATCAAAGCTGCGAGAGCTTTCGATTTGAAAGTGGTGCGAGATGCGGAGTATGAGGTGGAAAGTGATTTTTCAAAAAGTGTGTTTGATAAGGTATCCAAAAGTATTCAGCAAAGAAGCAAAGGAGATTACGTCAGAATCAATTTTGATCATGAGATTCCTGAAGATTTGATGCAATGGGTAATCAGAAAGACCAAGGTAAAAGATATTGAAAACATCATTCCAGGTGGTCGTTATCATAACAAACGTGATTTATTGTCATTTCCTAATTTTCATCGCCCAGATTGGATGTTTCCAGTCCTTCCTGGATTAGCGCATCCTGGTTTTAAAGATGAACAAAATATTTTAGATGTATTTGACAAAGGAGATGTCTTGTTGCAATATCCTTATCAAAAGTTTTCACATCTCCTCGATTTATTGCGAGCAGCGGCCATTGATCCATCTGTGCGGACCATTAGAATTTCGATGTATCGTATCGCTAAAGATTCACATATACTGCATGCGTTGATCAATGCAGCAAAAAATGGAAAAAGAGTGGTAGTGATCATCGAAGTACAGGCGCGTTTTGATGAAGAGCATAATTTGGAAATCACCAAAATGCTTCAGGATGAAGGAATCAAGGTAATTCCTGGAATTCCTGGATTGAAAGTCCATTGTAAGGTTTTTCAAATTAGCCGAAAGGTAAATGGTAAGAACATCCGCATTACGCATATTGGAACCGGAAATTTTCATGAAAAAACGGCGCGGATTTATTCCGATTTTTCTCTGATTACCACGCATTCTGCAATTGGGAAAGAGATCAGAGGATTGTTTGACTTTTTTGAAACCAATTATCTCCGCCCTCAATTCAGACACCTAATGGTATCTCCCTTTAATTCAAGAAGAAAATTATTGGAAGGTATTCAAGAGGAGATGGAGAAAGCCAGGAATAAGAAAAAGGCACGGGTGGTAGTAAAAGTCAATAATTTAATGGATGATGTGCTCATCAAAAAATTATTGGATGCTGCACAAGTAGGGGTGGAAATTAAAGTGATTGTGCGAGGGGTTTGTTTATTGATGCCACAAACGGAAAATCAAAAGAAGAATATCACCATGGTAAGCATATTGGGAAGATATTTGGAACACGCGCGGGTATTCATATTTGGAGATAAGGGACAAGAGAAGATTTGGTTAGGCAGTGCAGATTGGATGGTGAGAAATTTGGACTTTAGAATTGAAGTCATGGCGCCTGTGTATGATGAGGCAGTCAAAAAGTTGTTGATGCGTTGGATTGATCTTCAATTGGAACCAAAATCACGAGCGCGAGATTTATCTCCTGAAAATCTAAATGCTTTTATTTATCCAGCTTTAAAGGATGATTGTGTGGATATCCAAACTCAATGGAGGAAAGAGTTGGAGGTTTGGACCAAAGGTTTTAAATTTAGAAAAAAGTAAGAATTGAAAATTGCAGCTATCGACATAGGAAGCAATGCGATGCGATTGTTCATCGCAGATGCTAAAATGGAACGCAAGGAAGTTTTATTAGAAAAATTGCTTCATACCCGAGTGCCTGTGCGATTGGGTGAAGATGTCTTCACTTATGGTAAAATCTCCAAGGAAAAAATGGAGCAATTGATTTTGGCGCTCAGAGGTTTTGATTTAATCATTCAATCCTTAGGAGTAGAAATCAAGCGGGTATGTGCCACCAGTGCCATAAGAAGTGCGGAGAATAGGGATGAAGTGGTGAAAAAGGTGAAGCAAGAGTGTAATTTGAATTTGGAAATATTGTCAGGTGAGCGCGAGGCAGAGATGATTTTTTCCAATTTCCATTATTATGATTTGCCGAAAGACGGTAATTATATTTTCATTGATGTAGGCGGAGGATCTACAGAGATCACCATCATTGAGGGGGGTGAAAAAAAGGATGCTCAGTCCTTTGAAATTGGAACGGTAAGGATGTTGCTGAATGAACAAAGCAAATTACCTAGAGCTATTTTTGCCTGGCTCAACCAGAAACTCAATTCGAAATTGAGTTACAAGGCCATTGGAACGGGTGGGAATATCAATAGCGCCATCAAGATTTTGGAAAAGAAGCAAAGGGAGATGGTTTCTATCAGTGAGTTGAAAAGCATCATGTCAACTTTAGCTAAATTGTCCAAGGAGCAGCGAATGAAGAAGTTTAAACTGCGCAGTGATCGGGCAGATGTTATCATTCCTGCATTGAATATTTATACGCAAATAGCGGAGCAGTCCGGCGTGAATGAACTAATGGCACCTAAGTTTGGTTTGGCGGATGGGATTGTACTTGAGGAATTATCCAAGAAGAATATTCAGCACTTAAAGTTCATTTCCTCTTAAGGTATTTAAAACATTCAGTTCACATGCGGGATCCAAATTTCCGTCATGAATGAGCTCATTCCCAAAAGGTCTATTGCCAAATTGATTCGTCTAAAAGAAACCAATCCTATTGTGGGTTGGTTGTCAAAAATGACAAAAATCGAGGAGGTCAATAAAATGTATCACGATTTATTTTCCTACCAGGGTTTTGATTTTATAGAGGCCTTGATGAAGCGTTTGAATATTTCCATTCAATTGAATCAAAGGGGTCTCGATGGTATTCCCAAAGAGGGTCCTTGTGTAGTGATTTGCAATCACCCTTTTGGTGCGATGGATGGGGTGAGCATATTG